>Ga0153956_1000025_pt1 | contig 253526 bp, 256 predicted proteins | sample TSFL040MetaG_FD_104704 | JGI IMG/M metagenome (GOLD analysis project Ga0153956, IMG submission 104704) | Attine ant fungus gardens microbial communities from Florida, USA - TSFL040 MetaG | ecosystem: Host-associated > Fungi > Mycelium > Unclassified | place: USA: Florida, Wekiwa Springs... | reverse complement strand
GCTGAACTGCCTGCCTGGCTGCACAGATACAACTGGCATCGCCCACACGGCAGCCTAAAGTCAAAACCACCCATCAGTCGCCTCGATCTAACCCGGGACAACCTCTTGAGGCTCCACAACTAGCGCCGCGCGCGCAGCTCTTTTGACGAGACAGACATGGCCCTCTTCGACCGCCCCATCGCCCATCGCGGACTCCACGACCGCAGCCGCGGGATCATCGAGAATTCGCGCGCCGCATTCGAGGCAGCGATCGAGCGGGGTTATGGCGTCGAATGCGACGTACAGCTTTCGAGCGACGGCGTGCCGTTCATCTTCCACGATGACGAGTTCGACCGGCTGACGACCGCCAAGGGTCGTTCGGACGCGCGACCGATTGCGGAAGTGCAGACGCTGACGCTCACGGGCAGCGCAGCCGACCAGGCGCCACAGCGCTTTACGGAGTTTTTGGCGCAGATCGGCGGGCGGACGCAAATGCAGATCGAGCTGAAGCAGCAGCAGGACGCCGAGGGCACGCGGAAGCTGGCAGCGGCCGTCGCGGCGGCGCTGCGGACCTACAAGGGGCCTTACACGATCGAATCGTTCGATCCGAACCTGCTGATCGCCATCCGCCGCGAGGGCTTGCACTGCCCGCTGGGGATCATCACCTACGGCTATGACAAGCCTGAGTGGGAGGGCAATCTGTCGGCCGCGACCAAGTTCGTCCTGCGCCATCTGCTGCATTGGCCGTGGACGCGCTTTGCCTTCATTTCCTGCCGCAATGTGTCGCTAGATTTGCCGGCGGTGCGCTTTTTCCGCGCGCTCGGCCAGCCGGTGACGGCGTGGACCATTACGTCGACGGCGGAAGAGGTTGCGGCGCGGCGCGGCGCCGATCAGATCGTCTTTGAAGGATTCGTACCGCTAAGTGCCTGACACGCTGACAGCGACGATCGTCGACGCCACGTCCAAGATCGACGCGCAGGTGTGGAATTCGCTATGGGCTGCGACCGACCCGCACGCCAATCCGTTCATGCAGCACGAGTTTTTCCTGGCGCTGGAACAGTCGGGATCGGCCACCCGGCGAACGGGTTGGGCTCCACGGCATGCGCTGCTGCAGGACGGCGGGAGGGTCGTCGGGCTGCTGCCGATGTTCGAAAAAAGCCATTCGCAGGGCGAGTACGTGTTCGACCACGGCTGGGCCAATGCGTTCGAGCAGGCCGGCGGCGACTACTATCCGAAGTTGCAGTGCTCCGTGCCGTTCACGCCGGTCACCGCGCCGAAGCTGCTGACGGTGTCGCAGGAGCCGGCGCTGAAGCGGGCCCTGCTCACTGCGGCCGCGACTTATGCGGAACAGCGCGGCATTTCCTCTATCCATGCCACATTCATGCCGGAGGCCGAGGCCGATCTTGCGGCGGACGAAGACTGGCTGTTTCGCACCGACACGCAATATCACTGGCACAATGCGGGGTTCGGGTCGTTCGACGATTACCTGACCACCATGTCGTCGCGGCATCGCAAGGTGACCAAGCGTGAACGGCGCGATGCGCTCGACGGCCTGACGGTCAAATGGCTGACCGGGCCGGACCTGACCGAGGCGGTGTGGGACGCGTTCTTCGAGTTCTACCAGGATACCGGCAACCGGAAGTGGGGCCGCCCCTATCTCAACCGGACGTTCTTTTCACTGCTCGGCGAGTCCATGGCCGACAAAGTCGTGCTGATGTTCGCCTATGAGGGCAATCGGCCTATTGCGGGTACGCTCAGCATGCTGGGCAAGGACGCGCTCTACGGGCGATATTGGGGTGCCAATACCGAGGTGCCGTTCCTTCATTTCGAGCTCTGCTATTATCAGGCGATCGACTTCGCCATCGAGCATCAGTTAGCGACCGTCGAAGCGGGCGCGCAGGGCGAGCACAAGCTGGCACGCGGCTATGCACCCTCGACCACGCGCTCGGTCCACTGGATTGGCCATCCTGGGCTGCGAGACGCCATCGACCGGTTCCTCAAACAGGAGCGTGCGGCGGTGCTGCGCGAGCAGGAAGCGCTCAACGACCTGACGCCGTTCAAGAAAGGCGAGAACGCGGGCTCCAACTAACGCCGAATGTCGGTGTGCTCGTGGGTTGCCGGCTTGCCGGCAAAGGTGACCCAGAAGAAGTTCAGGGTATAGGTCATGCCGACGCGGAACACCCCCTCCTCCGCCAGCCGCCGGCCGGAGGTCAGCATCTTGAGCGCATAAGTCCATTTGACCTTGCCGATCCTGCTCAGGCGCACAGCGACGTCGGTGTCCTCCCCGTAGAACTTGATCTCGCGATTGTAGCCGCCGGCCTTGATCCAGGCATCGCGGCGGAACACGAAGTTGCCGCCCTGCACCACGGAACCGACACGCAGCACATAGCGGTTGATGACGTAGATCAGCCAGGTCAGAACGTAGAACAGGCTGACGAGGAAGCGATCCCAGGCGCCGAGGTCGTAGTAGACATAGGGGCCGCTGAGGCAGACGAGGCCGTCGTCCTTCTCGAATTCGCGGAATACAGTGTCGATCCAGCCGGGCGGCACGATGGTGTCGCCGTCGATATTGGCGACAAGCTCGGCCGTGGTCGCGCGAAAACCGCCGTCGCGGGCACTGACAAGGCCTTTTTGCAGCTCATCGACGACGCGGACGCCCGTATAGGAGCTCGCGATTTCCCGCGTGCGGTCGGTCGAGTTGTTATTGACGACCACGACATCGACCTGCCTCCCGCTGCGCTTGACCTCGGCGAGCACGGATTCGACGCATTTGCCGATCAAAGCCTCTTCGTTGTAAGCCGGGATGACGAAGGCAAGATTCATCGGTGCACTCTGGGCCGCCAGGAGATCAGTGCCGATAGACCATCGGGTGGGCCGGAGCAACCGGCGATAAAGGACGGGCATGGACCTCTCTGAGATCACGCCATTCAATGTGCTGCTGTGGACGCTCGAGGCCGGGCTGGTGTTCGTGGTCTCCACGCTGATCTTCGACGTGCTGCACTGGCTGCTGCATCGCTGGGGCAAGTCGAAAAACCCGCTGCTCAGGACGTTTTCGCGCTGGCACTGGGTGCATCACGCCTTCCTTGACCGCAAGATGCGTGTTCATCCCGAACTGGTGCGGCAGAATCTGCTGTTCCACATCGTGCCGGAATACCTGACGTCGATGGCGGGGACGCTGGTGTTCCTGCTGATCTTTCCGTGGATGCCGGTGGTGGGCGTCGCGGTGGTGCGCACCTTCATGCTGATCGTGACGATCAAGGACGAGGGGATGGACCTCAATCACATGTCGATGTCGCGGATTTCGGGGCAGCAGGGACTGTTGTGGGTGACGCCGAGCTACCACGCGATGCATCACGTGCATCCCAACAATTTCTTCTCGTCGTTCGCCAACCTGTTCGACCTGTTGTTCGGCACCGGCACGCAGATCGAGGGCCGGCGGTTCCTGATCACCGGGGCGAGTGGTGCGTTCGGGTCGGCGATGAAGGCGCGGCTCGAGCGGCTGGGCGGGATCGTCGAGACGGCGCGGCACGGTGTCGATTTCGGCCCGGGCGACTATGAGCGTATGCGGGGCCGGCTGACGACGACCGATGTGCTGGTGCTGTCGCATGGCGCCAAGACCGACGGCGCCTGGGATGCCAACTACACGACTTTTGCGGGGCTCATCGACCTCTTCGTCGAGATTGGTCGCAACCGGCTGACGCCTCCCGAGGTCTGGGGGCTTGGCTCGGAGGTCGAACTGCATGGCGATTTCGGCATGGCGGAGTTCCACGACTATTCAGTGTCGAAACGCGCCTTTGCGCGGCGGGCGCTGGGCTACTACCGCAGCCCGGAGCTGATCTATCGGCATATCGTGCCCTCGGCATTCACGTCGGCAATGGGCAAGGGTCCGATGTCGGCGGACTTCGCGGCAGCCGCAGCGCTGTTCATTATCCGGCGCGGCTTTGCCTATGTGCCGGTGACGCTGACGACGCTGGCGCTGTGGAATTACTTCCGGTTTGTGCGACAAACCCCGGAATTGCCGGGCTCGGCGATACCTGCCGGCATTGACTCGGCAGCCGGGAGATAGTTCTTCCTGTCGGCAATGCCCATATGACGGGCAGGCGGCAAATTCGGATGAGCATGGGCACGCGCATAGCGATTGCGACGATGGGCACGTTGGGCGACGTTCAGCCCTTCGTTGCGCTGGCGTTGACGCTGAAAAAGCGCGGCTATTCGCCCGTCATCGGCACGTCCGATGACTTCCGGCCATTCATCACCAGCCATGGGCTCGAATTCTTCAGCCTCGGCGGCGATATCCAGGCGTTTCTCAGGCAATCGCAGTTCGACAACGCCATGACCAAGAGCGTCGTGCTGCATGCGCCGGGACTGCTGCGCGACGGCCAGAAGATCCTCAAGGAAGCCGGCAAGCGCGCCTGGGAGATGGCGCAGGGCGCGGACGCCATCATTTTCCAGAACAACACGACCTTTTGCATCGACATCGCGGAGGCGCTCGGGATTCCGCCGCTGATCACGGTGTTCCAGCCACTCAACCCGACCAACGAGTTCCCCTATTTCGGCTACGATTTCGAGCCAGTGGACCCCCTGCTCTACCGCTTCAACCGCGAGCCGTTCGCCAAGAGCCCGAGCTTCGACCCGGTGATCAACAAGCTCAGTTACGCCGTGCAGATGATGCAGCAGACATACTGGGACCTCCCGCGCGACCGGCTGCGGCGGGCGCTGGGACTGAAGCCCAAGAAGAAGGGCGGCTTTCACACCAATTCGCGCGGCCAGCCGCTGGTCGTGCTGCACGCCTATTCGGGCTCGATCTCTCCGGCGCCGGGGGATTGGCCGGCCACCAACATTATCACCGGCTTCTGGCGGCTCGACGACATGACCGGCTGGACGCCCTTGCCCGAGTTCCAGGAGTTTTTGAGCAAGGGCGAGGCGCCGATCTATCTGGGGTTCGGCTCGATGTCGTTCGGCGCGCAGCGCAACACCGAGATCATCACGCGGGCGCTGAGCGCCTGGGGCGGCCGCGCCGTGATCGGCAAGGGCTGGGGCGGCGTCAAAGCCGAGCATTTGCCCGACACGGTGTTCGCCATCGACCGGGCGCCGCATACGGAACTGTTCAAGCATGTGAAGGCGGTGGTGCATCATGGCGGCGCCGGCACGACGCATGCCGGGCTCTATGCCGGGCGGCCGAGCTTTGCGGTGCCGCAGTTCTTCGACCAGCCCTATTGGGGCCGGCTGCTCTACGAGCTCGGCGTCGGGCCGCAGCCGGTGCGGTTAAGGAAGATCACGCCGCATCTGCTGGCCGGCGCGCTCGACGATCTCGCCTCGACACCGGCCTATGCGGTAGCGGCCGGGGCGCTCAGCGAGCGGCTGAAGCTCGAGGATGGCACGAACCTTGCGGTCGACGTCATCGAGGAAACGATCGCCGAGGGCGGCCAGACGCCCCGCGAATATCACCTGCTGGGGGCTGCGTCGTGACCGAATACGATCCACAGAATATCTTCGGCAAAATCCTCCGAGGCGAGTTTTCGAGCATCAAGGTCATCGAGACCGCCGACCTGCTCGCGATGATGGACGTGTTCCCGCAATCGCGCGGCCACATGCTGGTGCTGCCCAAGGCGGCGTCGCGCAATTTGCTCGATGCCGATCCGGCCGCAGTGGCGAAGGTGGCTGCCGAGTTGCCCCGACTGGCGCGGGCGCTGAAGGCAGCGACCGGAGCGGACGGGATCAGGCTGATGCAGTTCAACGAGGCGGCGGCGGGCCAAAGCGTGTTCCACCTGCATTTCCACCTGGTGCCGGTCTATGAGGGGCAGTCGGTGAGCCATCACGGCAGCGCCCCCAAGGCAGACGACAACGAGCTCAGGGCGCTCGCCGAACTGATCGCGGCACAACTGGACTAGCCGTGACCCCTGCCCGTGCCCTGAGTCTGGGTCTGCTGCTGACGGCAACCGCCGGCTTCATCGATGCCGTCGGGTTCATCGCGTTGGGCGGGTTCTACACGTCGTTCATGAGCGGCAACACCACGCAGCTCGGCACCGGTCTCGCCACCGGCGAAGGCTGGGCGCTGGCGCTGCCGGGTGGCTTGATCGCCCTGTTCTTCATCGGCAGTACCTCGGCACGCTTCTCAGCCATGTGAGTCCGCGCTGGGGCCGCGTCGCGGTACTGAGCCTCGTGGTGGTGGGTATTGCGATCTGCCTCGCCTTGCATTTTTCAGGGCTGGGCGCGGCGCAGGCCATGCTGGCGCTAGCGGCGGCCGCCGGTGCTCAAAACACAGTTCTGCAACCGATAGGGGCCGCCCGTCTCGGGGCCACGTTCGTGACTGGAACGCTATTTGCCGCCGGACAGGATCTGGCGCGGGCAACCCTCGGCAAGGCGCCGCGCTGGCGCTGGCTGCAACATCTGCTGGTGTGGGCGGCGCTGTGCACTGGGGCGCTGCTCGGCGGCCTCGCCTATGGCCGCTGGCAGATGGAGGCCTTGCTCGCGCCGGCGCTGGTTTACCTCGCCTGCCTCGTCTGGTTTGCGCGCCACCCGACAGTGTGAAGGCGCGGCAGAGCTATTTCGGCCGGTCGACCTTGCCGTTGTCGATGAGCCACGACACCGCCTCATAGACAGCTTCGAGCGAGGCGTAGCGCGGCTGATAGCCGAGCAGGCGCCGGGCTTTGGCGATCGAGTGGTTGGGGCTGCGGGAGATGTGCTCGAGCGTGGCGGCGGCGTCTTCCGGGCGCTGCGTGGTTTTCCACGTCTCGTAAGGGGCGAAGGTGAGTTTTGGCTCCTGGCCGAACCAGAGCGACATGGCGGTGGCATAGCCCTTGAGGTTGAGCGCCTGCGCCGAGACCGCATTGAAGGCTTCGCCCACGGCTGCGCTGCGATGGGCGATGGCGCCCATGATCACCTGCGCGACGTCGTCGGCATGGACATGATGGACGGTTTCGAGGCCGAAATTGGGAAGGCTGAGTCCCTCCCCGCGCGCCAGTTGCGAGAAGGCTTCGAGATTGAAATGGCCGGCCGGATTGAGCGGCGCCCAACCGGGTCCTACGATGTGGCCCGGGCGGAACACGGTGGCGGGAAAGCCGGTGCGCCGCGCCTCGGCGAGCAGCCAGGTTTCGATGCGGGACTTGTTGATGCCGTAGTCGCCGAAGGCGTTGTGCGGCTGGTCTTCGGTGGCTGGGACGGCGGCATTGGCGCCATAGACCCAGATGGTGCCGCAGTGGAGGAAGTGCTGAACCCGGCCACGCAGCGCTTCGACGAGCTGCTGCGTGCTCTCGAGGGTGAAGGAGATCATGTCGACGACGATGTCGGGATCAAGCGCGGCGATCCGGGCGCCGAAGCTGCCGGCCGCCTCGGCGGCGTCGCGGTCGATGGTGACGGACTCGACGCGGGCCCAGGCGGCATTGGGGCTGTAGGCCTGCCGCGCGCCGCGGCTGACGTTGACCACCTGGTGGCCGGCCTCGACCAGGCGCGGCACCAGGTAGGTGCCGACATGTCCGCTACCGCCGATGACGACGACCCTTGCCATGACTGGTTCTCCGCTTTTGCGCCGGGAGGCTAGCGCAAGATGGCCAGGAAAGGCGGGGAAACTGCGGGCTGGGCGGAAAATCGCCGGCCGCCGGATTAAACCATCACGAACATTGTTTTCATCATCACAAGGGCGCAACCAATGGTGGTTTTGGGCGACTTTTGCACGACATAAATCGTACCTGATGACGTTGCATGGCGATGGCTATGCCGAGAGGGAGATTTGACATGAAGTTCAGCGATATCGCCAAGGCGCTTGGCGTCGCAGTGCTGGTACCCATGGTCGGGCTCGGTCTGTGGCACTCGACCATCGGCGCGCAGGAATTGCTGCCGGTGAAGATTCCGCCCCCCGCGATCGACGAGCCGGTCAGCGGCGCGACGGAGACTGCGGTGTTCGCCGGCGGTTGCTTTTGGGGCGTCCAGGGCGTGTTCGCTCATGTGAAGGGCGTCACCAGCGCGGTATCGGGTTATTCGGGCGGGACGCTCGCCAACCCGACCTATGAGCAGGTCGGTAGCGAGACCACGGGCCATGCCGAGTCGGTGAAAGTGACGTTCGATCCGAGCCAGGTGACGTATGGCCAGTTGCTGCAGGTATTCTTTTCGGTGATCGCGGACCCGACGACGCTCAACTACCAGGGCAGCGACCAGGGGACGAGCTACCGGTCGGCGCTGTTCGTGATGAACGACGCGCAAAAGCAGGTGGCGAGCGCCTATATCGCGCAGCTCGACGGGGCCAAGGTCTACCCGTCCAAGATCGTGACGGAAGTGACGCCCTACACCAATTTCTACCAGGCCGAGGACTATCATCAGGACAACGCCACGACGCTCAGGGTGAACGTGGGGTACCTGCAATATTACGACCTGCCCAAGATCGCGAACCTCAAGGCGGATTATCCGACGCTGTGGCGCGACAAGCCGGTGCTGGTGTTCGCCTCGAACGCCGCATAACGAGTGGCTCAGTAATCAACGAAGGGCCGTCCCGAGGGGCGGCCCTTTTGCTGTTCAGAGCAGTTTTTCGATGTAGGGGGCGATGTCCTTGGGCTCGGTCGTCGGGGCGTAGCGGGTGACCGACGTGCCATCGCGGGCGACGAGGAATTTGGTGAAGTTCCATTTGACGTCGTTGAAGCCGAGCGGCCCGGGGCCGGCCTGCTTCAGCCACTGAAACAGCGGATCGGCCCCGGTGCCGTTAACCTCGATCTTTGAAAACATCGGGAAAGTAACGTTGTAGGTGGTCGAGCAGAAGGCGGCGATCTCCTCGGCCTTGCCCGCTTCCTGCTCGCCGAACTGGTTGCAGGGAAAACCCAGCACCACGAGGCCGCGATCGCCATAGTCGCGCCAGAGCTTTTCGAGACCGGCGTATTGCGGCGTGAAACCGCAGGCGCTGGCGACGTTGACGACAAGCGCCACCTTGCCGGCATAGGTCGAAAGCGGCTCCGGCCCGCCGAGCAGTCGGTTTTCGGTGAAATCTGAAAGCGATGGCATGATACGACTCGAATGGAGGGACGGAAGGTCTTAGCGCGTTTCCCGCACCCGAGGAGCAATGCAGTCGATCATCTTGTCTTGATGGATTAAATGCTCGCCTGTCGATTCAGCCCCGTCGCCACCGACTAGCCCGCACAACAGATTGCGAGGCGGGCGATGGATGTGCTGAGCGCCATGCTGGCGAACTATTGGCTGAAAGCGCCATATGAGACACGGGAAGATACGCGACCAGTCCTGGCGAGACTGGCCGTGATTGCCATGCTGATCGGGATGGCGGCGCTACGCTAGAGGTCGCGCTTGTGTTCGTCGAGCAGGCGTTCGGCGATGGATTTTTGTGCCGCTTCCTTGGCCTTTTCGGCCTTGGTGCGGCCGAACTTCACCCGGTTTTCGGCGGCCAACGCCGCTTTGCCGGCGGCGGCCTTCGCCTTGCGGGCTCTGTTGAGATTGACGACCTCAGCCATCGCCCCCTCCCCGGGATCAGGCCTGTACCGGGGTGAATACGTCGTGAGCGACGAGCTGGCCGTCGATGGCGACATCCTGCTCGGTGGTGATGGTCTGCTCGCAGACCCAGCCCTTGCCATCGCGGCGCCAGATATCGGACGACAGCGCGACGATGACGTAGCGGTGCGACTTGCCGTCGTCGCCGACCTGGTCGAAGCGGCCGTTGAAGCGCTGCTCGACGAAGGCCTCGTCGCCCACCAGCTTCACTGAAAGCACGGTGATATGGTTGTGCTCGTGGCTGACGACGGGCTGGTCCTTGTCCTGCTCGATCTCGAGGTTGCGGGAGATGGCGGTATTGTCGGTGTCGATGCTGCGGTAGTTCGGCGCCAGCATCGCGAGGACGGTGTCCCACTTCCTGGCAGTTTCGGCAGCGATGAGCCGGCTATACTGGGCCTCGAACTCGGCGCGCAGCGAGGACGTCGCCGCCAGACCGGATGCGCTGGTGCCGAGCACCAGACCGAGGGCCGCGAGACCCATGCCAACTCTACCGATCATACGAGCCTCGATTGTTCCATTGCTGCAGCCACGAAACTCGCGAACAGCGGGTGTGGTTCAAATGGTTTGCTCTTCAATTCGGGATGAAATTGGACGCCGATGAACCACGGATGGTCGGTGCGCTCGACGATTTCGGGCAACGTGCCGTCCGGCGAGACGCCGGAGAACAGCAGCCCGTTCTTTTCGAGGATCTTGCGGTATTCCATGTTCACCTCGTAGCGATGGCGATGCCGCTCGGTGATGTGGGTGGTACCGTAGATGTCGGCGATACGACTGCCGCGGGTGAGTTGGGCCGGATAGGCGCCGAGCCGCATGGTGCCGCCGAGATCGCCTTCGGTCGAACGCACCTCCCTGGAATTGCCCTTGGTCCACTCAGTCATGAGGCCGACGATGGGCTCCTTGGTGGGGCCGAATTCGGAGGAGTTGGCGTTCTTGATGCCGGCGGTGTTGCGGGCCGCCTCGATGCAGGCCATCTGCATGCCGAAGCAGATGCCGAAATAGGGCACATCCTTGAGGCGGGCGAAACGGGCCGCCTGAATCTTGCCGGCCGAGCCGCGCTCGCCGAAGCCGCCGGGAACGATGATGCCGTGGATGTGCTCGAGCCAGGGCGCGGGGTCCTCGCGCTCGAAGATCTCGCTGTCGATCCAGTTGAGATTGACCTTGACCTTGTTGGCGATGCCGCCATGGACGAGCGCTTCGCTCAGCGATTTATAGGCATCCTTGAGGCCGGTATACTTGCCGACGATGGCGATGTTGACCTCGCCCTCGGGGTTGTGGAGGCGGGAGGAGACCTCTTCCCACTGCGACAGGTTCGGCTCGGGCGCGTCGTCGATGCCGAAGGCGGCGAGGACTTCGCGGTCGAGGCCCTCGCGGTGATAGGCCAGCGGCACGTCGTAGATCGAGGCGACGTCGAGCCCCTGGATCACGGCGCTTTCGCGCACGTTGGTGAAGAGCGCGAGCTTGCGGCGCTCGCCGATCGGGATCGGGCGGTCGCAGCGAACCAGCAGGACATCGGGGGAAATACCGATGGAGCGCAGTTCGGCGACGGAATGCTGGGTGGGCTTGGTCTTCAGCTCGCCGGCCGAGGGGATATACGGCATCAGCGTCAGGTGAACGTAGACGGCATGATGGCGCGGCAGGTCGTTGCCGAGCTGGCGGATGGCTTCGAAGAACGGCAGGCCCTCGATGTCGCCGACGGTGCCGCCGATCTCGACGAGGACGAAGTCGAACTCGTCATTACCCTCGAGCACGAACTCCTTGATGGCGTCGGTAACGTGGGGGATCACCTGCACGGTGGCGCCGAGATAGTCGCCGCGGCGTTCCTTGGTGATGATGTCGGAATAGATGCGGCCGGTGGTGATGTTGTCGCGCTTGTTGGCGTGACGGCCGGTGAAGCGCTCGTAATGCCCAAGGTCGAGGTCGGTCTCGGCGCCGTCGTCGGTGACGAACACCTCGCCGTGCTGGGTGGGCGACATCGTGCCGGGATCGACATTGAGGTAGGGGTCGAGTTTCCTGAGTCGGACCTTATAGCCACGTGCCTGCAATACCGCGCCGAGCGCGGCAGACGCGAGACCTTTGCCCAATGAGGAAACCACGCCACCGGTGATGAAAACGTACCGAGCCATGGGCTTTCACCTTATGGGCGCGTGCTTCTGATTCGGAAGGGCCGCGACGCTGCGCCCACAGCATCGAACCATCACAAAAGTCCTGCCTGGGCCAAACCCGGGGGAACGGCCGGGCCCAAACCAAAAAGAAGAAGGGGATGTTGCCATCCCCTTCCGGTATTTCGCGGTTTGCCCGCTTTACTGGGCCGGCGCGCTACTGGGCGCCGTTGCTGCGCTGCTCGGCGCGGGGGGTGCGCTGCTCGATTGGGGAGCAGCGCTGCTGAAAGAGGCGGCCGCGGCCGACGGTGCCGGGGCCGTCGGAACGGCAAGTCCGGGATCGACGGACGCGGCGGGGGCCGCGGGTGCGGCCGGCGCGGAACTGGCCGCGGTGTCACCCTGCATCTGGCTGAGCGCGTCGAGCACGGTCGAGGGCGCGGCGCCATTGGGAGCGGCGGCCTGATCGAGGATGGAATCGGTGCCGCGATTGAGTTCGGCCAGAATGGTGAGGCCGATGGCCGTCGCAAAGAACAGCGCGGCGAGGATGGCCGTGGTGCGGGTCAAGAGGTTGGCCGAGCCGCGCACCGTCATCAGGCCGCCGGCGTTGCCGCCCATGCCCAGCCCGCCGCCTTCCGACCGCTGCAGCAGGATCACGACGATCAGCGCAAGAACGATCAGCAAATATGCGACGAGGAGAACATTTTCCATGAAAGGCGGACTTTCCGATGCAGAACGGGGCGCGTCATACACGTGACATCTGACAAACGCCAGCCGCTTGCGCCGATATTCGGGCGCAAGGACGCTATGCAGATGCTTATTGTGCCGCGGAGATAATGGCGGCGAAGTCATCCGCCAAGAGGCTGGCGCCGCCGACAAGGCCGCCATTGACGTTGGGAATGGCCAGAATCTCGCGGGCGTTGGCGGGTTTCAGCGAGCCGCCATAGAGCAGGCGGATCCCCTCCCCGCGTGCACCGAAACGCGAAATCAGTTGCTGGCGCAAGCTGTTATGCATCTGGGCGATGTCAGCCGAGGTCGGCGTGAGGCCTGTGCCGATGGCCCAGACGGGCTCGTAAGCGATGACCACGTCGCCAGAAGCGGCTTCGTCGGGCACGGAACCGGCGAGCTGGCGCGAGCAGATGGCGTCGGCGTCGCCGGCCTCGCGTTCGGCGCGGCTTTCGCCAATGCAGATGATGGGCGTCAGGCTCTCCGACAGCGCGGCGAGCGCCTTGGCGCGCACCACCTCATCGGTTTCGCTGTGGTCGGCGCGGCGCTCGGAATGGCCGACGATGACCATCTGCGCTCCGGCATCGGCCAGCATGGCGGCCGAAAGATCACCGGTATGGGCGCCGGAGGGGGTCGGATGGCAGTCCTGCCCGCCAAGAACGATGCCGGCCGGGGCGGCAATGCGGTTCATGGCGTTGAGCAAGGTCGCGGGCGGGCAGATGGCGACCGTGCAGCGCGGCGGCGCTCCGGCGGTCAGCCGGCTCGCCAGCTTTTCGACTTCGAGCAGCGCGGCGCGCAGCCCGTTCATCTTCCAGTTGCCAGCGATCAGAGGTGTAACGGGATGAGGCACTTCGACAGAAATCCTTGCTTGCACCGGGAGTTTGCCATAACCCCTCTCAACCGCAACGTCACTGCCCGGAATAGTCGCCCATGATGAACTTTTTTCGCCGGTTCGCGTCGACATGGATCGGCAAGATCCTGGGCGGCCTGCTGCTGATCGGCCTGGCGGGGTTCGGCATCTCCAACGTGATCACGGATCTGGGCACGAACGACCTGACCAAGGTCGGCGACCAGACGATTTCGCTGCAGGATTTCCAGCGCGTCTACCAGCAGCAGCTCAACCAGTTCGCACAGCAGACCGGGCAAACGCCGAGCGCCCAGCAGGCGCTGCAGATGGGCATTCCGACCGCCGTGCTGAACCAGCTCGCGGGCGACGCGGCGGTCAACGATTTCGCCGCCCAGCAGGGCATCGGCGTGTCCGACGCGGAACTCGCCAAGATGACGCGGCAGGATCCGAATTTCTTCGGCGTGCTGGGGACGTTCGATCGGTCGATCTTCGACCAGGCGATCGAGAACGCCGGCTTCACCGAGGCGCAGTATTTCGACCTCGAGACGCGCAATGCGCGGCGCGACCAGGTGCAGCTCGGCCTGTTCACCGGCCTGCCCGTGCCGCAGACGGCAGCACAAATCCTTAACCGCTACCGCAACGACACTCGGACGGTCGAATATTTCACCGTCAACGCAACGAGCATCGGCGATATCCCGGCGCCTACCGACGACGATCTGAAGGCCTATCTCAAGGCGCACCAGGCGGATTTCCGTACCAAGGAAACCCGCACCGTGGACGTTCTGGCGCTGACGCCGGACGCGCTGGCGGCCGAGCCGGACTACCAGCCGACGGAAGACGCGATCAAGGCCGAGTACGACCGCACCAAGGGGTCGCTCAGTACCCCGGAAAAGCGCGACATCCAGCAGGTCACGCTCAGCGACGACGCCAAGGCGACATTCTTTCAGCAGCAGCACGATGCCGATGTAAGCTTTGCCGATGCGCTGAAGGCGTCGGGACTGACGGCGACCGATTTCGGCACGCTGACCAGGACCGAGGTGCAGGACGGAGCGCTCGCGGACGCGGCGTTTGGGCTCAGCAAGGAAGGCGACTACACGATCATCCCCGGGATCGGCGGCAAGCGCGTGGTGGCGGTGACCAAGATCGAGGCCGGGGGCACGGCCAGCTATGACGTCGCCAAGCCCGCGATTGCCAAGATGCTGGCGCTGCAGAAGGCCAAGAACGACTACGCGGACGTGCAGGACGCGGTGGAAGGGTTCCGGGCCGGGCTGAAGCCGCTCAAGGACATCGCGACGCGCTACAAGCTCAACGTGACCACGGTGCCGCTGACGGCCGGGGGAGCGGAGCTTGCGGCCGACCCGGCGATCGCCGCGGCCGACCGCGCCAAGGTGGCGACGGCGGTGTTCGCGGCGACGCAGGGCAAGCTCTCCCCGACGGTGACGATCTCGTCGACCAACAATGTCTATTTCGACCTCACCAAAGTCGAGCCGGCCCGCGACCAGACGTTCGACGAGGTCAAGGATGCGGTGGCGACTGCCTGGACCAACGACAAGACCAATGCCGCGATCCAGGCGCTGGTGAAATCGCTCACCGCCGATCTCGATGCGGGAAAGAGCTTCCAGGACGTGGCGGCGGCGCACAGCCAGTTCGCGACGGTCAGCCAGCCGATCACCCGCGAGGGCGACAAGACCAACGTGCTGAACCAGGCGGTGGCGACGGCGATCTTCACGGGCGGACCGAACAGCCACGGCTCGGCGATCGACGGCGACGGCGAGTATGTGATCTACCACGTGGTCGACGCGCAGACGGTGGCGGCGGCGCCGAGCAAGGACATCACCGACTTCCTCGACACTTCGACGCGGAACGGGCTCTACAGCGACTTCGTCACCGGGGTGACCGACGAGACGTGGCCGCCGGCGACGCGGCAGGTCGCCTACCAGCGCATGCTGGCCCAACTCATGCCGGCGCAGTGATGCGATGGCCGAGCTCAGTTTCGACAGCTTTGCGACGGCCTATGACGCTGGGCGGGCCCAGATCGTCTTCCGGCGCGTCGTCGCCGACCTCGAAACGCCGATCGGGGCGTATCTGAAGCTTTCCGAGGGGCGGCAGAACACGTTCCTGCTCGAAAGCGTGCAGGACGGCGCGACGCGCGGGCGCTATTCGATAATCGGGTTCGACCCCGACATCATCCTCAAGGTCGAGACGGGCAAGGCGAGCATCAACCGCAACGTCGCGCGCGACGCCGAGGCGTTCGTGCCGGTCGACCAGCCGGCGCTTGATGCGCTCAGGGCGCTGGTGGCCGAGAGCCAGGCCGATATCCCTGAGGGGCTGCCGTCGACGGCGGCGGGCATCTACGGCTATCTCGGCTACGAGATGGTGCGGCTGATGGAGCGGCTGCCCGACCGCGACGACAACGGGCTCGGCACGCCCGATGCGCTGCTGATGCGGCCGACGATGCTGGCGGTGTTCGATACGGTCAAGGACGAGCTTTACCTGACGGCGCCGGTCTACCGGCGGGACGGCGTGACGGCGCGGCAGGCCTGGGAAGGCGCGCAGGGCAAGATCGACGAGGCGGTGGCACGGCTCGGGCGCACCCTGCCCTATGTCAACGTGCCGCTCGCCATGGACCGCGTGGCGGTGACGTCCAACACGTCGGTTGCCAAATACGACCGCATGGTCGAGGCGGCCAAGGAATACATCCGCGCCGGCGACATCTTCCAGGTGGTGCTGAGCCAGCGCTTCGAGGCTGAATTCAGCCTGCCGCCGACGGCGCTCTACCGGGCGCTGCGCCGGACCAACCCGTCGCCCTACATGTACCTGCTCGATTTCGGCGGCTTTGCAGTGGTCGGGTCGAGCCCTGAAATCCTGGTGAAGGTCGAAAAGGGCGAGGTCACCATTCGCCCCATCGCCGGCACGCGCAAGCGCGGCAGCACGCCGACGCGCGACAAAGAGCTCGCGGACGAATTGCTGAGCGATCCCAAGGAACTGGCGGAGCATCTGATGCTGCTCGACCTCGGGCGCAACGATGTCGGCCGGGTGGCCAAGATCGGCAGCGTGCGGGTGACCGACAAATTCTTCCTCGAATATTATTCGCATGTCATGCACATCGTTTCGAACGTGGTCGGCGTGCTCGATCCGACCAAGGATTTCGTCGATGCGCTGTCGGCGGGCTTTCCGGCGGGCACGGTGTCCGGCGCGCCGAAGGTGCGGGCAATGGAGATCATCGACGAGCTCGAGACGTCGCGGCGCGGCATCTATGGCGGCTGCGTGGGCTATTTCGGCGCCGACGGCACGATGGACACCTGCATCGTGCTGCGGACCGCTGTGGTCAAGGACGGCAAGCTCTATGTGCAGGCGGGCGCCGGGATCGTGGCCGACAGCAGGCCCGAGCTCGAGCAGATGGAATGCGAAAACAAGGCCCGCGCCCTGTTCAGCGCCGCCGAAGAGGCGCTACGCTACGCCGGCGAGGCACGGGTGGGGCAATGAGGTCTTTACGATGGCGAGGAGCGCGGGGATAGGACGGTCTGGATTCCCGCCTGCGCGGGAATGACATCGGGATGAATTGCGCTCCAAGGTGCTGAAATGAAACTTCTCGTCATCGATAATTACGACAGCTTTACCTACAACCTCGTCCATTTCCTCGGGGAGCTGGGAGCGGACTCGAAGGTGGTTCGCAACGACAAGATCAGCCTCGACGAGATCGCCGACCTCGCGCCCGAGGGCATCGTGCTGTCGCCCGGGCCGGGCGTGCCGAGCCAGGCGGGCATCATGCCGGCGCTGATCCAGCGGTTCAAAGAAACGACACCGATCCTCGGGGTTTGCCTCGGACACCAGGCGATCGGCGAGGCAATGGGTGGCGAAGTGCTGCGGGCGCCAAGCCTGATGCATGGCAAGACCAGCCGGATCAACCACACCGGCAAGGGCCTGTTCCGCGGGCTCAATGCCGGGTTCGAGGCGACGCGCTACCACTCGCTGATCGTCAACCGCGAGACGCTGCCAGCAGAGCTCGAAATTACGGCAACGACCGATGACGGGCTGATCATGGGGCTGCAGCACCGGAGCTTGCCGCTCCATGGGGTGCAGTTCCACCCCGAGAGCATCGCGTCGGAGAACGGGCACGCGCTCTTGCAGAATTTCCTCAATCTCAGCCGCGACTTCGGCGTGCGGAAGGCGGCGTGATGGACATCAAGGCAGCCCTCGCAAAGATCGCCGCCCGCCAGGATCTGACCGGCGAGGAGATGCGCTCGGTGATGACGACGATCATGGCGGGCGAAGCGACCCCGAGCCAGATCGGCGCGTTCCTGATGGGCCTCAGGGTCAAGGGCGAGAGCGTCGGCGAGATCGCGGCGGCGGTCTCGATCCTGCGCGAACAGATGGTACCGGTCGAGGCGCCCGAGAACGTGATCGATATCGTCGGCACCGGCGGCGATGGCGCCGAGACGCTCAACATCTCGACGGCAACGGCGATCGTGGTGGCCGCGGCGGGAGTGCCGGTCGCCAAGCACGGCAACCGCGCGCTGAGCTCGAAATCGGGTGCGTCGGATGTGCTGCAGGCGCTGGGGGTCAAGATCGACCTCACGCCCGAGCACATCGCGCGGTGCATCAGGGAAGCGGGCATTGGCTTCATGTTCGCGCCGGCGCACCATCCGGCGATGAAGCATGTCGGGCCGGCACGGGCAGAACTGGGCACTAGAACCTTGTTCAACCTGCTCGGGCCGCAGGCCAACCCGGCGAGCGCGCGGCGCTATATGCTGGGTGTTTATGCCAAGAACTGGGTGGAGCCGGTTGCCGCCGCCTTGCTTTCCAACCGCGCGGTGTCGGCGTGGGTGGTGCATGGCGATGGCGGGCTCGACGAGTTGTCGACCACGGGGCCGAGCTTTGTTGCCTCGATCAAGGGCGGCAACCTCACGAGCTTCGAGATCACCCCGGAGGATGCGGGCCTCAAGCGGGCCGACATCAAGGACCTGAAGGGGGCCGATCCGGCGTACAATGCCGGCCGGCTGCTGACGGTGCTCGAGGGCGCGCGCGACCCCTACCGCGACATCGTGCTGCTCAATGCTGCGGCGGCGCTGATCGTCGCCGGGCGGGCGGACACGCTCAAGCTTGGGGCGGAACTCGCGGCGCGCGAGATCGACAGCGGGCGCGCCAAGGCGACGCTCGAAAAACTCATTTCAGTTACCAACGATTAGCCATGTCCGATTTTTTGAGCCGTATCGAATCCTACAAGCGCGACGAGATCGCGGCCGCCAAGGCGCAGCGACCGTGGACGGAGGTGGTGGCGGAGGCGCACGACGCACCGCCGGTGCGCCCGTTCCTTTCGGCACTGAAGGCGAAGCGGGCGAAGGGTGAGTTCGCGCTGATCGCCGAGGTGAAGAAGGCCAGCCCGTCGAAGGGCCTGATCCGGCCCGATTTCGAGCCGGCGGCGATTGCGCGGAGCTACGAGGCCGGCGGGGCGACATGCCTGTCGGTGCTGACCGACCGGCCGAGCTTTCAGGGCGCGCCGAACTATCTGGTCGAGGCGCGTGGGGCAACGCAATTGCCGGTGCTGCGCAAGGATTTCATGTTCGAGACCTACCAGGTGGCCGAGGCGCGGGCGTTGGGCGCCGACTGCATCCTGATCATCCTTGCGGCGGTGGGCGACGACGTGGCGCGCTACCTGCTCGATGCCGCGGCCGAGTGGAAGATGGATGCGTTGGTCGAGGTGCACGACCGGATCGAGATGGACCGCGCGGTGGCGCTCGACGCTCCGTTCATCGGCATCAACAATCGCAACCTCCGCACGTTTGAAACGACGATCCAGACCTCGATCGATCTTGCGGGCGGCGTGCCGGCAACGACGCATCTGGTGGCCGAGAGCGGGCTTGGCGGCCACGCCGATCTGGTGCGGCTCAGCGACGAGGCGGGCATCGGCAGCTTCCTCGTGGGCGAAAGCCTCATGCGGCAGGCGGACGTGACGCGCGCGACGCAGACCCTGCTCCGGGGCGACAAGGGCCGGCCGTGAGCGCGCGGCTCACCCATCTCAACGAGCGGGGCGAGGCCCATATCGTCGATGTCGGCGGCAAGGAGATCACCGCCCGGCGCGCCGTGGCAAGGGCGCGGCTCGAGGCCCTGCCCGCGACGGTCGAGGCCATCGCCGGCGGCACGTTGAAGAAGGGCGACGCGCTGGCCGTGGCACGGATCGCCGGGATCATGGCGGCGAAAAAGACGTCGGAGCTGATCCCGCTCTGCCACCCGATCGGGCTCAACACAGTCGAAGTCGAGATCGCTGTCGAAGACGGGCAGCTCGTGGTGCTGGCGACGGCGGAAACGTCGGACCGCACCGGCGTCGAGATGGAGGCGATGACGGCCGCGTCGGTCGCGGCGCTGACGCTTTATGACATGGCGAAAGGCATCGACCGCGCGATGCGGATTTCGACGGTGGAACTGGTCGAGAAATCGGGCGGCAAATCCGGAGTGTTCAAGCGATGATCACGGTCGACGAGGCATTGGACCGGATCTTCACCACGATCCCGACGCCATTGCCCGAGACCGTTCCCCTGAGCCGCGCGCATCGCCGGGTGCTGCTGCGGCCGCTGGTGGCCAGGCACACGCAGCCGCCGTTTGATGCGAGCGCGATGGACGGGTACGCGGTGCGTGCTGCCGATGTCGTGCCGGGCAAGCCGGTGTTTCTTGCCGGCACGTCGCAGGCAGGACAGCGCTTTACGGGCATGATGCAGGCGGGCGAATGCGTACGCATCTTCACCGGCGCGCCGCTGCCGATCGGTGCCGACACGGTCATCGTCCAGGAACAGGCGACGGCGCGGGGCAACCAGATCAGCTTTGCCGCACAGCCCAAGCCGGGCCAGTGGATCCGGAAGCGTGGGTTCGATTTCACCGAGGGGCGCGAACTGCTGCAGCCGGGGGTGAGCCTGACGCCGGCGATGCTGAACCTTGCGGCCTCGGCGAATTACCCGCAGCTCGAGGTGGCGCGGCGGCCCAAGGTGGCGGTGCTGGCGACCGGCGACGAGCTGGTGGCGCCGGGCAGCGAGATCGGGCCCGACCAGATCGTGGCGTCGAACTCGTATGCGGTGATGCCGCTGCTGGCGCCCTATGCCGACAAGATCATCGATCTAGGTATCGTGCGGGACGACAAGAGCGCGATCGAAAAGGCCATCCTCGGGGCGTTTGACTATGGCGTCGACGTGCTGGTGACATCAGGCGGCGCGAGCGTGGGCGAGCGCGACTACATGCACGACGTGCTGCGCGACCTCGGCGTCAATCTCGATTTCTGGAAGATTCTGATGCGGCCCGGCCGGCCGCTGATGTTCGGCACGCGCGGCAAGACGCTGGTGTTCGGCCTGCCGGGCAACCCGGCCGCCGCGCTGGTGACGACGACGGTGCTGCTGCGACCGGCGCTGCGGCTTATGACGGGTCACACCGATCCGTTCTGGCCGTTCATGGGTGTGCCGCTGGCGGCGCCCCTGCCCCCAAATGGCGAGCGGCGGCATTATGTGCGCGGCAGGCTCAGCCGCAACGAGATCGGCTTTCTCGAAGTGCTGCCGATCGCCGAGGTGGACAGCAACCATTCGTCATCGCTGGCCGAGGCGGATGCGCTGATCGTCCAGGCGGAGAACGATCCGGGGACGCCGGCGGGCGAGATCGTCGAGATCATTCCGCTGAACCTGCTCGGCTAAGACGCTGCGAATGTCCTAAACCGAATATTTACCCCGCTGTTGCAGAACAGAGCCGGAACATCTATACATCGTTCAGCCTTTGTTCTGATTCCCGAAGGGAAGCGCCGATGCTCACGCGCAAGCAGCACGAACTCCTCATGTTCATCCATGAACGCATGAAGGAGAGCGGCATTCCACCCTCGTTCGACGAGATGAAGGACGCGCTCGACCTGCGCAGCAAGTCAGGCATTCACCGGCTGATCACCGCGCTCGAAGAACGCGGTTTCATCCGTCGGCTGCCCAACCGGGCGCGGGCGCTGGAAGTGATCAAGCTGCCGGATTCGATGAACCCCTCGCTGGGCGGTCGCAAGGCACGGTTCGAGCCGAGCGTCATCGAGGGTAATCTTGGCCGCGTGGCAGCGCCGCCTGCCCGCCCGGCTCCGGCGATGCCGGGCATGTCGGCGGAAGCCGGGCGCTCGGTCAGCGTGCCGGTGATGGGCCGGATCGCGGCAGGTACGCCGATCGAGGCGATCCAGAGCCACAGCCACACCATTGCGGTGCCGCCCGAGATGCTCGGCGGCGGCGATCACTACGCGCTCGAAGTGCGTGGCGACTCGATGATCGACGCCGGGATTTTCGATGGCGATACGGTGCTGATCAAGAAGCAGGACACCGCGGCGACGGGCGAGATCATCGTGGCGCTGGTCGACGACGAAGAGGCGACGCTGAAGCGGCTGCGCCGGCGCGGCAATTCGGTGGCGCTGGAAGCGGCGAACCCGGCATATGAGACGCGGATTTTCCCGCCGGACCGGGTGAAGGTGCAGGGCCGGCTGGTGGGGCTGCTGCGGAAGTATTGAGGCGGGGCTCGGCCCGCCGGGGCGGAAGGGCTGGATGCAGACGTAGGTCGTTGGCGTGCTGGGGGCTCTTGACGTACCGAGGCGTCGAGATCGCTGTTTGTCCCAGTTCTTCGAGATTGTAGGCTCGCCTTGGCGGTTGCTGTTTTCACTGTGTCATTCCCGCGAAGGCGGGAATCCAGTGCGAAGTCCTCCGGCTGTCCGTGAGCCCGGTCTGGATTCCCGCCTTCGCGGGAATGACACGGTGGGTAGATGCTTGATTGGAGAGAGCACGCAGGCATGGCGTTGGCGGACACCGGGGAAAGACCCGGGTTCCTATCTGACACCCCTGCCCTCTCGCCCGTAAATCCTCGCGGTTCGGCCAGAAATCCTCTCCCGCGTGTCTGTTTCGTCGGTTAGGGTCGCGCCGGATTTTGGGAGTCGGGCGTGGCGCAAGCGGCGGAATGGGTGGCAGTCGACTGGGGCACGTCGAATGTGCGGGCCTGGGGGATCGCGGCCGATGGCTCAACCGCGTTCGCGGTCGGGTCCGACAAGGGCATGGGCAAGCTGCAGCGGACGGAGTTTCCGGGTGTCCTCGGTGAGCTGATCGGCGAGAAAGTCGACGGCTCGGTCGATGTGGTGATCTGCGGCATGGCCGGGGCGCGGCAGGGGTGGCTCGAGGCGCCCTATCTCGACACACCTGCCGATCTGCGCCGACTGAGCCATGGGGCTGTAAAGCCCGAGGGGGCCGAGCGGCGCTTTGCGGTGCGTATCCTGCCGGGCGTGGCACAGCGGGCGGCGGGCAGCGAGGACGTGATGCGCGGCGAGGAGACCCAGTTGCTGGGACTGCTCGGATTGCGTCCCGGCTTTGCGGGGACGGCGATCCTGCCGGGCACGCATTCGAAATGGGCGGAGATCGCCGACGGGCGGATCGTAAGGTTTTCTTCCGCGATGACCGGCGAAATCTATGAGGTGCTGTCGCAGCATTCGGTGCTGCGGCATTCGTTTGCCGGCGAGCGGAATGGCGCGGAGAGCGAGGCGGGGCTCACGGCCGGCCTGGAGGCAGGGATCGCCGAGCCGCAACTGGTGACTTCGTTCGTCTTCCGCACACGGTCGGCGGCCTTGCTGTCGGGCAAAGGCGCGGACTGGTGCTCGGCATATCTGTCGGGGCTGCTGATCGGCGCCGAGGTCGCGGGGCATCGCGACTGGCTGGGCCGCGGCGCCGTGCCGTTGATCGGCTCGGAACGACTGAGCAAGATTTATGCGGCGGCGCTCGAACGACTTGGGGCACAAAGCTATGCGATCGATGCGGCGGATGCGACGATCGCAGGGTTGAAGGAGGCACGCGCGCAATGAGCGAACATCGCCAGATCATCGCCATCCTCCGCGGCCTGACGCCGCCAGAGGCGATCAATGTGTGCAAGCTGCTGACCGACACGGGCATCACGCTGATCGAGGTGCCGCTCAATTCGCCGGAACCGTTCAAGTCGATCGAGGCGGCGAGCAGGTCGCTCGCAGGACGCGCCGAGATCGGCGCCGGCACAGTGCTGAGCGTGGAGGATGTCCAGCAGGTCAAAGCCGCAGGCGGGGCGTTCGTGGTGTCGCCCGACACCAATGAGGACGTGATCCGGCGGACGCGCGAGCTGGGCATGGCGTCCTACCCCGGGGTGTTTTCGCCGAGCGATGCGTTCAAGGCGATCCGGGCCGGCGCGACGGGGCTCAAATTCTTTCCGGCGGAAGTACTCGGGACCAAAGGCATCAAGGCGATGAAGGCGGTGCTGCCGCCTGCCCTGCCGCTCTATGCGGTGGGTGGCGCCAACCCCGACAATTTCCGGGAATATTTCGACGCCGGCTGTGCGGGCTTCGGGCTCGGCAGCTATATTTTCAGGCCGGGCATGGGGCTCGACGAGATCGGCGCGCGGGCGCGGGCGGCGGTCGCCGCCTATGACGAGGAACGGGGCAGATGAGCGATCAGGCCGAGCTTTTCATCGATAGCCGCTGCGAGCTGGGCGAAGGGGTGTTCTGGCATCCGCTGCAGGAGCGGCTGTTCTGGTTCGACATCCTCAACAAGACGCTGTTTTCGGCCACGGCGGGAGGCATCATGGTCGACCGTTTCACCTTCGACACGCCGGTGACGGCGGCAGGCGTGATCGATGCCGACAATCTCGCCATCGCCTCGGCGGCGGGAATTTATCGGCTGGAGCTGTCGACCGACACACGCGAGATCATTGCGCCGCTCGAGGCGGACAAGCCGGGCAACCGCTCGAATGATGGCCGCGTCGGTCCGTCGGGCGGCTTCTGGATCGGTACTATGGCGCTGAAAGATGCGGGCACGACACCCTCGGGCTCGCTGTACCAGGTGCGCGGCAGCGAGGTGACCAAGCTGCTGAGCGATATTCATATTCCGAATGCGACCTGCTTTTCGCCCGACGGCAAGACGGCCTATTTCACCGATGGGATAACCCGGGTGATCCGCAAGGTGGCGATCGATCGCGAGACGGGGATGCCGGTCGGCGAGTGGCAGGATTTCGCGCGCGTGACCGATACGGCGGAGCCCGATGGGGCGGTGATCGATAGCGAAGGCTATATGTGGAATGCGCAATGGGGCGGCAGCCGGGTGGTGCGCTACGCACCCGACGGCAGCATCGACCGCGTGGTGACCCTGCCGGTCAGCCGGCCCACCTGCCCCGCCTTCGGCGGCAGCGATCTCAAGACGCTCTACATCACCTCGGCGCGCGATGGGCTCACGGCCGAGCAACTGGAGAAGGAGCCGCTGGCGGGCGGCGTGTTCGCGCTGCACGTCGACGTGCCGGGGCTGCCGGAGAATTTGATCAAGCTCTAACTTCGGCCTGACGCGGCACCGTGCCTATTGGACCCGCCACGGGCGGTTGAGGCTGGGGATCGCGGGGCGGATTTCGAAGTTCTGGCTGGCGCGGTTCCAGCGCAGCCATTCGACGCCATGGTCGGCGAGCGCATCGGCGTCGATCACCGCTTTTGACGCGCACCAGCTCGGCGCGCGGTCGCGGGTGACGACGAGATCGGCGCGGCCGCATTCTTCTTCGAAGGCTGCCGGATCGGTGACGATGGCCCAGGTGAAACCGGCGCTGCTCGTGCCAATGCAGGCCTCGGAATCGCAGCTTTGCGGCGCGGGGGTCAGCATCGGGTCGGCGTAGGTATCGCGCCAGACATTGAGCGCGAAGCTTTGCGGCTTGCCGGAGGCGAGATCGAGGCCGTCGGCGCCGCGGATTACCGTGGCCTTGGTGGTGTCGGCGATCAGCACGTCGGGCTGATGATCGACGGCAAAGACGATGATCAGCGGCAGAGCGAACGCAGGGCCGAGCAGGCGCCAGCGGTCCTTGAAGAAGCCGAACCAGCAAAGAGCGGCGAGTGTAAGAACGAGGGCCAGCGGCGTCAGCAATGGCGAGGCACGCAGATGCGTGCTCCAGCCGGCAACCAGCGCGGCCATGTCGAGCATGCGGTCAATCGACCAGCCCATGGCGAGAAGCGCTGGACTCTCGAGGCCGAACGGCATCAACAACACGGCGATGAGCGCTGCAGGCATCATGATGAAGCCGACGAGCGGGAGCGTCGCGAGGTTGCCGAGGACGCCGAGCGGCGAGGTCTGCTGGAAGTGGTAGATCGAGAACACCACCGTCGCGAGGCCGGCGATGAGGCTGGTGACGACGATACCCTTAACGTAGCCCCAAGCATGCGACAGGAAGCTGCCGTCCCCCCGCTCGGAGCGCAGGTTTTCGTAGGCGCCGACGAGCGCCAGCACGGCGGCAAAGCTGAGCTGGAAGCTCGGGCGGAAGACGTCGGCGGGATCGACGGCAACGACGACGATGCCGGCGATGGCAACGTTGCGCATGGTGAGCGCGCGCCGTCCGAACAGCACGGCGCCGAAGACGAGCAGGATCATCAGCGTCGAGCGGAAGGCGGCGACATTGCTACCCGAGCCGGCGACGGCGAAATAGAACAGCGCCGACGCCATGCCGCCGACCGCTGCGACGCGCTTGACCGAGACGCGGCGGGCGATGCGGTCGGACGCAGCGAGCAATAGCCGCAGCACCCAGAACACGCCGCCCGCGACGATGGTCAGATGCAGGCCCGAAACCGACAGCACATGGGCGATGCCGGCGGTCGCCATGGTGTCGCGCGCCGCTTCGGTGACGGCGCTCTGGTCGCCATTGATGATGGCGCGGGCGATGCCGGCGGACGGTTCGGGCAGCACCGCATCGATACGGGTGGCGATGCCGCGGCGGATGGCGTCGATCAGGTGTTCGGGCGCAGTCTCGCTGCCGGATTTGACGATGACCGGCGGCTTGATGGAGTTGCCATAGGCGCCGATACCATCGAAATAGGAATGGAACTGCGTGTCGAAGCCGCCGGGGTAGACCGGACCGGGCACCGGCGCGAAGCGGAACGAGCCGGCGACGATGTCGCCGGGTGACAGATCCGGGCCGGCCTTGATGAGGACGCGAGCGCGGTGGATCGGCAGCGCCCGATCAGTGCCGGTGGGCGCGATGGCGGAGAGGACCACACGCTTTTCGGTCGACGTTTCGGAGATGATCTCGTCGACGCGAGCCTGGTAGGCGCCATAGGCCGGGCGAGCCAGCATGGCCGTACCCCAGAGGGCGCCATGGATCGGCAACAGGCAGAGCCCCACCCAGAAGGCGGCGAAGAGCGTTGCGAACCGGAGTTGCGGCAGCGAGTGGAGCGATAGCGCCAGTGTCGCGGCGATGACCGCCGCGCCAACGCCGAGCGCGATGGGATGCGGTTCGAACGGCAGCTCGAGCGAGACGACCAGGCCGGCGATCATCGCGAACGGCAGGAGGACGAACAGCCGGCGCTCTTCGAGGGCGTCGGCCACGCTCGTGGCGAGGCCCTTGAAGCGCGGCCGGGGCGGCGCCAGATAGGGCGGCGAAGCCACAGACGGCGCTGGCCGCAGGGGCTGCGGGCGCTCGAGAACGTCCTCGATTTCGAGGGTGTCCGCCATCGAGCCCCCTGCCCTTGCGATCCCCTGCACCCATGCTACACACGGCGCCGCCTATGCGCCAAGGACCTCAATGACCAAGACTGTCGTCACCCGCTTCGCTCCCTCGCCGACCGGCTACCTCCATATCGGCAGCGCCCGCACGGCGCTGTTCTGCTGGGCCTATGCCCGCAACACGGGAGGCAAGTTCCTGCTGCGCATCGAGGACACGGACCGCGAACGCTCGACGGAGCCGGCGGTGCAGGCGATCTATGACGGGTTGACCTGGCTCGGGTTGAAGTGGGACGGCGAACCGACGCTGCAGTTTTCGCGTGCGGCGCGCCATGCCGAGATCGCCAACGAGCTGCTGAAGCGCGGCCAGGCATACTACTGCTATTGCTCGCCCGAGGAACTGGCGACCATGCGCGAGGAGGCTCGGGCAGCGGGCAAGCCGCCGCGCTACAACGGCATGTGGCGCGACCGCGATCCGTCCGAAGCGCCGGCCGGGGTGGCGCCGGTGATCCGCATCAAGGCGCCGCTATCGGGCGAGATCGTCGTGCACGACCACGTGCAGGGGGAGGTGGTGTTCAAGACCGAGAACCTCGATGATTTCATCATCCTGCGGTCCGACGGTACGCCGACCTACATGCTCGCGGTGGTGGTCGACGACCATGACATGGGTGTCACCCACATCATCCGCGGCGACGACCACCTGACCAATGCCGCCCGCCAGATCATCATCTACAACGGCATGGAATGGGACGTGCCGGAAATGGCGCATATCCCGCTGATCCACGGACCGGATGGCGCCAAGCTATCGAAGCGCCACGGCGCGCTCGGGGTCGGCGCCTACCGGCAGATGGGCTACCTGCCCGAGGCAATGCTCAACTATCTCGCGCGGCTCGGCTGGTCGCATGGCGACGACGAGCTGTTCTCGGTCGAGCAGATGATCGAGTGGTTCTCGCTGGAGGGGCTCAACAAGGGCGCGGCGCGGTTCGACTTCGTCAAGCTCGAGAACGTCAACGGCCACTACATCCGCGAGGCCAAGCCCGACTATCTCTACCAGGTGATGGCCGATACCGCATCCGAGATCGGCCGCGACGCTGACCATGCCGGGCTCACCGCGAACAAGGATACCGTGCTCGCCGCCCTGCCCGAGCTACAGCCGCGCGCCAAGACCGTGCTCGAGCTGATCGATCTCGCGCAGTTCATCTATGCGGTGCGACCGCTGGAGATGGACGGCAACGCCGCGGCGCAGCTAACGGACGAAGCCCGGGCGATGCTGGGCGGCGCGAAGAGCGTTCTAGAGGAGCTTTCCGACTGGAGCGTGCCGGCAATCGACGCAGCGATCCGCGCCTTCGCCGAAAGCCGCGGCCTGAAGCTTGGCAAGGTGGCGCAGCCGCTGCGCGCGGCGCTGATCGGCCGGACGGTGTCGCCGGGGATTTTCGAGGTCATGGTGCTGATCGGCAAAGCGGAAAGCCTCGCACGCATTAGTGACCAGGCGACTGGCTAAAGTCCCGGAAATCAGGCCTTCGGATAGGTCAGCCCTATTCACCCATCTGTTGCAGTGACGACGTAAAAGGGTTACGCCACACGGCAATTGCATCGCCACGTTTCGGCAGCGCCCCCCTCTTTCTGTCGCTGCCGACCAGCCAGGAGAGCACGCATGCCCGATCCCGTCGCCAAACTCATCATCGGTGACAAGACCTACGAATTTCCGGTGCTGAGCGGCACCGTCGGGCCGGATGTCATCGACATCCGATCGCTCTACGCCAAGACCGGCCTGTTCACCTATGATCCGGGGTTTACCTCGACCGCCGCGACCGACAGCTCCATCACCTATATCGACGGCGACAAGGGCGAGCTGATGTATCGGGGCTACCCGATCGCGCAACTGGCCGAAAAGTCCAACTATCTGGAAGTCTGCTACCTGCTGCTTTACGGCGAACTGCCCAACAAGACGCAGATGGCCGATTTCGACGAGCGCGTGACACGCCACACCATGCTGCACGAGCAGATGCACCTGTTCTACCGCGGCTTCCGCCGCGACGCGCACCCGATGGCGGTGGTAGTGGGCGTGGTAGGCGCCATGGCGGCGTTCTACCATGACTCGACCGATATCAACGATCCGCAGCAGCGCGAGATCGCTTCGATCCGAATGATCGCCAAGATCCCGACGATCGTTGCGATGGCCTACAAATATTCGGTTGGCCAGCCCTTCGTTTATCCGCGCAACGACCTCGACTACGCCTCGAATTTCCTGCGCATGTGCTTCTCGGTTCCGGCCGAGGAATATGTCGTCAATCCGGTGATCGCCCGGGCGATGGACCTGATCTTCACGCTCCATGCCGACCACGAGCAGAATGCTTCGACCTCGACGGTGCGGCTCGCGGGTTCGTCCGACGCCAACCCGTTCGCCTGTATCGCCGCGGGTATCGCCTGCCTCTGGGGGCCGGCGCATGGCGGCGCCAACGAAGCGGCGCTCAACATGCTCAAGCAGATCGGCACGCCCGACCGCATCCCCGAATTCGTCGCCAAGGCGAAGGACAAGAATTCGGGCTTCCGCCTGATGGGCTTCGGCCACCGCGTCTACAAGAACTACGATCCGCGTGCGACGGTGATGCAGGCGACGGCCAAGGAAGTACTCGGCCTGCTCGGCGTTGAGGACAACCCGCTGCTGCAGGTTGCCCAGCAGCTCGAGCATATCGCGCTCACCGACGAATATTTCATCGAGCGCAAGCTGTACCCCAATGTCGATTTCTATTCGGGCATCATCCTCGAGGCGATCGGCTTTCCGACCTCGATGTTCACGGCGATCTTCGCGCTCAGCCGCACCGTCGGCTGGATTTCGCAGTGGAAGGAAATGATCGCCGATCCGCAGACCAAGATCGGCCGTCCGCGCCAGCTCTACCAGGGCGCGACCGAGCGCGACTACGTCGCGATCGACAAGCGCTGAAGGTGCGCCAGCACCCGTTCTGACGGATCGACAAGGGGCGCCTCGGGCGCCCCTTTTTCCATGCCGGCGCGGATGCGGCGGAAGCCGTCACGCTGGAACCCCATCTCCGCCGGATCGTCGAGCAGGCGCTCGAGCTCGCCAATGATCTCGGGCGTCCGGAGTTTGGTGCCGAGGAATTCGGGCACCAGTTCGCTGCCAACGAGGATATTGGGCAGCGAGGCGAAGCGGATCTTGTAGCGGCTGGCGCGCCGCCACTGCGCGCCGTCGGCCACGTAGGTGGTGACCATCGGCACGCCCGACAGCGCCAGCTCCAGCGTCACGGTGCCGGTGACGGCGACGGCCGCGACGCATTCGGTGAAGGCCTTCCACTTTTCCGCAGATGAGCTGGTGACATAGACCGGGATATCCCAGGTGCGGACCTCCTCCATCACCGCCTGCTCCTCGTGGCGCGGCGTGGGCAGGACGAAATCGCTGATCCGGTCGTGCTTGCGCAGAGTGGTGGCGACCGCCCGCATCAGCGGCAGGTGGCGCCGCAACTCACCGCGACGGCTGCCGGGGAGCAGCAACAGCGGGCCGCGGGTCGGCTGGACGGCGCGAAGCGAGGTGTGGTCGAGCGCCGGATGGCCGACATAGGTGGTGGGCGGGCCATCGAGCCGCTGCATCACGGCCGGCTCGAACGGCAGCACCGCCAGCACTTCGTCGAACAGCGGCTTCAGGAGCGGCGCGCGTTCGGGCTTCCAGGCCCAGACGCTGGGGGCGATGTAGAGGATGATCTGACCCTTGTAGCCGGCCTTGCGGAGGCGCTGGGCCACGGACTGGCAAAAAACCTGGCTGTCGATGAGGACGACGATATCGGGGAGTGCGGCGAGGATAACGTTGGCGGTCTGACGGATGCGCCAGAGTAGCAGCGGCGCGCGCATCAGCACATCGCGGAGGCCCATCACCGACAGGTCGCTCATGGGGTAGATGGATTTGAGCCCCTCGCCGCCCAGGGCATCGCCGCCGACACCGGTGAGTTGCACGGCATGGCGGGTGCGGAGACGGCGGACGAGATCAGCGCCGATGCGGTCGCCAGAGGGTTCGCCCGCGAGGATGAACAGGTGGATCGGATCAGCCATGGGTGGCCCCGAGAATGGTGACACCGCGGGCGGCGGCTTCCGCTTCGATGGCCGAGCGTTCGAGCAGCAGTGAGGCTTTTGTCTCGACCACGATCAGCGAGATGCCGGCCGCAGCGGCGTTGGCGACAGTGTGGGGACCGATGGCCGGCAGGTCGACAAAGCTCGGCTGTTTGGGTTTTCGAGCCTTGGCGAGGATCAGCGGCTGGCCGCTATTGCCCGCGAGGCCCTGGTCGCGCAGCACCGCCGTTCGACGCAGCAGCGCATCCGTGCCTTCCGCATCCTCGGCGGCGACGGGGCGCGTGCCCGAGAGCACGATGGACTGGCCGAGGTCGATGCTGCCGATCGTGCGGGCGGCGTTGAGGGCCGGCTTTGCGGCGGCGGATTGTGCCGCAGTGGGTGGCGGGCCGGCGATGTGGCCCTCGGGCGCCAGCAGGTCGGGCATCACCTCGTGGATGCCGATGATCTTGATGCGATTGAGCCGGCCGAACAGCAGGATCATGCCGGCGAGGCCGACATCGCCGAGGCTGCCGGCCATCTTGCCGGCAAGGCCAAAGGCGCGGACCAGCGCCTCGCGGTCGGCATCGGTGAGATGCACTGCGCCGGCGAGGAGGACGTGGCTGGTTCGGAACGACTTGACCGCGTCGAGCAGCGCCGGCGATTGGCTGAGGGTCAGTTGCTCGACCCGGTCGCCGGCGAGATCGCCGCGGCCGACGAGGTCGATCACCTGCAGGGCGTCGCCATGCCGGCGCGCGGCTGCGGCGGCAAGCGGCGCAAGCGCACCCGACCCCGCAACGAGGGTCAGCCGGCGCGCCATCAGTCGAAGCTATGCCCGTTCCTGGGCAGCGTCAGCGGGTGATCCTTGATGTCGGCGATAAAGCGGACCACGTCCTGCACCAGTTGATCGTCCGGGAAGATCGCGGCGGCATCCTCGACGCGTTCGCGCAGCGTGCCTTCGCTGGCAAAGATCATGCGGTAGGCGGTGCGCAGGTTATGAATCGCTTCGCGGTCGAAGCCGCGGCGCTTGAGGCCGACGAGGTTGAGCCCGGAGAGCTCGGCCGGGTTGCCGACCGCGGTGCCGTAGGGGATCAGGTCCTTTTCGACCTTGCTCAGGCCGCCGACGAAAGCGTGGGCGCCGATATTGACGAATTGCGTGGTGCCCGAATAGCCGCTCATCACCACGTAATCGCCGACGTGGCAATGGCCGGCGAAGGTAACGTTGTTCGAGAAGACGCAATGATTGCCGATGATGCAATCGTGGCCGATATGGGCGCCGATCATGATGAGGCAATGATCGCCGATCCTGGTGATCATGCCGCCGCCAGCCGTGCCGGGATTGATGGTCACGTGCTCGCGAATGGTGGTGTCGGCGCCGATCTCGAGCGTCGAGGGCTCGCCGGCATATTTGAGGTCCTGGGGGCGGTGGCCGATCGAAGCGAAGGGGAAGATGGTCGAGCGCGCCCCGATGCTGGTTCGCCCGGTGACCACCGCATGCGAGATCAGTTCGACGCTGTCGCCGAGCGTCACGTCGGCGCCCACGATGCTATAGGGCCCGACCTTCACACCCTCGCCGAGTTTTGCTCCGTCTTCGACGATCGCGCTCGGATGGATCTGAGCGGTCATCAACCGTTCTCCGTCATCACCATGGCGCCGACTTCGGCCTCGGCGATCAGGGTGGTGCCGACCATGGCGCGGGCCTCGTACCAGCCCATGGCGCTGCGGCGGCGGATCTTGCGGATGTGGTACTCGATGACGTCGCCCGGACGAGCAGGTTTGCGGAACTTACATTTGTCGACCGTGACCATGTAGACGATGTGGCGCCCCTCGGTCTTGTCGGCGGCAATGGCGATGGCGCCGGCGGTCTGCGCCATGCCCTCGATGATCAGCACGCCGGGGAACACCGGGTTGCCCGGGAAATGGCCCTGAAAGATCGGCTCGTTCACGCTGACATTCTTGATGCCGATGGCCGAATTGTCGCTGTCGATGGCGACGATACGGTCGATCATCAGGAAGGGGTAGCGATGCGGCAGGCATTTGAGGATCGCATCGATGTCCATCGACTCGAGCGTGGTCGCCGCCTGCGCTGCCGCCGTCTCGTCTCTAATGTCCACTTTCAGTCCTCTTGTTCATTCGTCGCAGCGACGCGATCTCGCGGCGCCATTCACGCGCATCGGTCGCGGGGTAGCCCGCCAGTTGTGAGCGCGGTGGAAAGTCCTTGGTGACCAGCGTGTCGGCGGCAAGAACGCTGCCCCAGCCGATGGTCAGATGGCCGCTGGTCTTGGCCCCTGCCCCCACCATCACGCTATCCTGCAGCACGGTAGTGCCGGCGAGGCCGGACATGCCGGCGAGCAGGCAATTGCGGCCGATGCGGCAATTGTGGCCGACCTGCACGAGATTATCGATCTTTGTGCCCTCGCCGATCACCGTGTCGCCGAGCGCGCCGCGGTCGACGGTGGAGTTGGCTCCGATCTCGACGCGGTCCTGCACGATGACGCGGCCGAGCTGCGGGATTTTGCGGTTGGAGCGGCCATGGTCGAGCCAGCCAAAACCTTCCGAGCCGATGCGCGCGCCGGCTTTGACCACGACGTTATTGCCGAGGTGGGCGCATTCGATGCTGCAATTGGAGGCGATGGTGCAGTTGCGGCCGATGGTAACGCCCGCGCCGATGACGGTGTTGGGCCCGATGATGGTACCGCGGCCGATCTCGACGCCGGGACCGAGGACGACGCCGGGGCCGAGCCGCACGTCGTTTTCGGTGAGCGGCAGGTCGTCGTGGGGGCCAAGCAGGCTCTGGAGGGCGTTGCGGCCGCTCTGCGGATAGAGCCGGTCCAGCAGGTCGACGAAGGCGATATGCGGATTGTCGGCGACGATGGCGATGGTGCCCACCGGCACGTCGGGGCGAAGCGCCGCTGAGACGAGAACCGCACCGGCGCCGGTGGTCCTCAGAGCCGCACGGTATTCCGGCAATGCCGCTAGCGCGATGTGCTCGGGGCCAGCGAGATCAAGTTCCTCGGCGCCCGAGATGGTTGGCCCGTCGCCTTCGAGCGCGTCGGCGGCAAGGCCGACTGCCGCCAGCAATGCGCTGAGCGAGCTCGGACCGGAGAAACTATGAAAACGCGTATCGACCATGGCTCTGCGCAATAAAAAGGGCCGCGGCGCCTAGGCCCCGCGGCCCTCGAACTGTTTCACGCCGCTCCGATCAGAGCAAGTTCTTCAGGGTCAGCGAGAACATCTGCGTCTTGTCGGCAGTCGCCTGGCTGATCACGTAGGCGAAGTCGCCACGCAGCGGGCCGAACGGCGAGTCCCACAGGATCGACGCACCGACCGAGCTCTTGAGCGGCTGATCCACCGAGTCCGGGTCGACAGCGAAGTTGCCGCCGGCGCCGTTGATGATCGCCGCATCGCCCCAGACCGAGCCGTGGAGACCGTAGGTCTCAGGCAGCATCGGGATCGGGAACTCGACCTCGGCATTGACGGCCGCGTAGGAGGTGAAGCCGAGAACTTCGCCACCCGAACGCGGACCCATTTCCGCGACCTGGAAGCCACGGACGATCTGGTTGCCGTAGCGGAAGGCCTCGATCGGGTTCACGTTGCTCGAACCGAAGCTGTTGATGATGCCGGCCTGGCCTTCGATGCTGCCGATGATGCCAGCCTCGGAGTTCAGCGGCGTAAAGTAACGCGCCTTGGCTTCGGTTTTGACGAAGTTGTAGTCGAGCCCGTCATACTGCTGCGTCAGCTGGGCATAGAGGCCCTCGGTCGGATGGGTCACGTCGTCCAGGCCGTTGTAGGTCAGGCTGTAGCCAACCCAGGCCTTGTTGAAGATCTTGCCATCCGGATTCGGCCCAAACAGGTTGGTGTGCTGCCCATGAGCATCGGCGATCTGGGTCTGATCGTAGCCGACGAACACCTGGGCACCGACGTCGCGGGTCACAGGGGCGCCGAAGGTCAGCGAACCACCCGTACTGGCCGTGCCGTACACGTTGTCGCTCGTCTCATCCACTGTGCGATGGTAGACGTCGATGCCCGACGAGACCTTCAGACCCATGAAGTAGGGTTCCGTGAAGGAGAACTCGAACGACTTGCCGGTCTGGCTGGCGCCGACGGACGCCTTCACATACTGGCCGCGGCCGAGGAAGTTACGTTCGGATACCGAAAGCTCGCCGAGCACACCCTGCTGGCTGTCGAAGCCAGCGGTGATGCCGTAGTCGCCCGTCGACTGCTCGGTGACGTTGATGTTGAGGATGATCTTGTCCTGCGCACTGCCCGCCTCCGCGGTCAGATCGACCTTGGAGAAGAAGCCGAGAGCCTGGATGTTGGCCTTGCCCTGCGTCACCAGTGCCTTGTTGAAGGGGTCGCCTTCGGCGAACGGCAACTCGCGGCGGATGACGAAATCGCGGGTCTTGGTGTTGCCGGTGATGTTGATGCGCTCGACGTAGAGGTGCTGGCCCTCATCGATCAGGTAGGTAACGTTGAACGTTCCGGTAGCCGGATCGCGGTCGACGCGCGGACGCACATCGGCGAAGGGGTAGCCGAAATTGGTCGCCTCGACCGCCATGTCGTTGGCCGTGCGCTGCATGTCGGCGTTCGAGAAATGGTCGCCCTGGCGGGTACGGATGGCGTTGCTCAGCTCGTTGGCATTGAGGCCAGCGATCGAGGTTTCGACGCCGATCTTGCCGAAGCTGTACTTGTCGCCTTCGACGATGGTGAAGTTGATGAAGTAGCCCTTGCGGTCGGCGTTGTACTCGGCCGTGGCCGACGTCACCTGCGCATCCGGATAGCCGTGATTGGCGTAATATTGCTGGATCAGCACGCGGTCGTTCTCGAGCTGGTCCTGCGTGTAGTTGTCGTCGCGCAGCAGCCAGCTCAGCCAGCTCGTCTCATGGGTCGTGATGATCGACTTGAGGGTCCAGGCGCTGATCGAATTGTTGCCGGTGAAATTGATCGCCGCGATGCCGTTGCGGGTGCCTTCGTTGATGACGAAGACGACGCGGACGCGGCCATCGCCGACCGGCTCGAGCCGTGTCGTCACCGACGCGCTGGTGTAGCCGACATCGACATAGGCCTTCTTGATGCTGGAAATGTCGCGGGCGAGCCCGGCGTCATCCACCGTACCGCGGTTCATCAGGTCGATGAGGGCCACGAGGTTCGCATCGGAGAAGCGCTGGTTGCCCTCGAAGAGCACCGAGGCAACGATCGAGTTTTCGCTGACCCGCACGATCAGCGTCGAACCCGACATGGTGATGTTCACGGTCTTGAACAGGCCCGTCGCGGTCAGCGCGTCGACCGAGGCGCTGATCTTGCTGGTGGTGGCGACGTCGCCGACGCCGATCGCGAGGTACTTGATGACCGCCGCGGTATCGACCTGCTTGTTTCCGACCACCGAAATCTTGGAGACGGTCGCCGCCTGAGCGGCCTCGACCCCCAACAGGTTGCCTCCGATACCGGCAACCGGCGCCAAGAACAGGAGCGCGAGCGCAAGGAATGCACTGCGCAGCAGCTTGGTGGGATCGATCATGTTCTAACTGCCTCTCAGACGTGAGGCCGGGGAATCGCCATGCACAGCCTCCCCCAGCTAACTCCGGGAAAAAGCATTTACTGGTTTTTTAACCAAGGGCAAGCCGCAAGCCCCTGTTACGTTAGCGAAAGCTTGGGGGCCGTGCATTTGCGCAACACCCCGAAAACCAAGGTTAACAAGACCTTACGCGACTCGGGCCGGCGCGGCGCCCTGCCCGTGCCGCCCACAGGCAAATTGCTTCAGGAAACGTGCCGCAGGGCCTCGAGCAGCGTGTCGTTGAGCAAGGTGAAGACCATCAGCGCGCCAACGATGGCAAAGCCGACGCGGAACCCCCATTCCTGGGCCTTTGGGCTCAGCGCCCGGCCACGGACGGCCTCGATGATGTAGTACAGCAAGTGCCCGCCATCGAGGATCGGTACGGGCAGCAGGTTGAACAGCCCGATGTTGAGCGACAGCAGCGCGGCGAGGTTGATCAGCGCCACGATTCCCAGCGTCGCGACCTCCCCAGAGACCTTTGCGACCTTGACCGGGCCGCCCAGTTGCTCGGGGTCGCCGCGGCCGACGAAGAAATCGCCGAGGAACGCGACGGTGCGGTTGACGATGAAGCTGATCTGCTCGCCGGTCATGCCGACGGCCTCGATCGGATTGGGCCGGTAGAGCGTGATGTCCTTGGCGGTGAGGTCCGCCTTGCCGGCGACGCCGATTCGGCCGATCCGCTGAGTGTTGCCGAAGCGGTCGGTGTCGGTGGTGACGGCCGGGGTGAGCCCGAAGGTTTTCGATACACCGCCGCGGTCGACGACGATGCTTACAGGCCGCCCGGGTGCGGTCGCGACGAAACGCTGAAAATCCTCAAAGCTACGGACACTGAAGCCATCGACGGAGGTCACGGTGTCGCCCGGCAGCAGGCCCGAACGCAGCGCCGGGCCGTCCCAGGCGAGATCGCCGATGACAGGCGGGATGACATATTGCCCATAGGCCAGCAGCAGGCCGTAGAGCACGATGAAGGTGAAAATGACGTTGGCGATGGGACCGGCGGCGACTACGGCGATTCGCTGCCAGACGTTCTTGTTGATGAACAGCCGATGCTGTTCTTCGGGCGGCAGCGCATCGGCGGCGCTGGGATCGGGCATGCTTGCGGCGTTCATGTCGCCGACGAAGCGCACGAAGCCGCCGAGCGGAATGACCGAGATTTTCCAGCGGGTGCCGTGCCGGTCGTTGAAGCCGACGATCTCGGGACCGAAGCCGAGCGAGAAGGCCTGGATGGCGACGCCGTTCCAGCGCGCAACGAGATAGTGCCCCATCTCGTGGACGAAGACGATGACCGTCAGCACGACGATGAAGGCGGGGACGGCGTACAGCACCGGCAGACTGAAGAAGGACAGTTTCGACGCTCCTGGTTGGCGCCTCAATAGGCGTCGATTGCGGTCAGACTTGGACGCCTCGCCCCCGGCCGCAAGGTCCTGTTACCAATTGAGAAATCCGGATGCGACGTGATCGAGGCCGCCATGCAGCGCGCCGACGACGTAGAGCGCGATAACGCCGAAGCTGACGCTGTCGAGCCGGTCCATGAACCCACCATGGCCGGGAATGATGTCGCTCGAATCCTTGATGCGGAAGACGCGCTTGATGGCGCTTTCGGTGAGATCGCCCACCTGCCCGATCGGCCCGAGGAGTGCCGAGAAAATCAGCCCGATCCACCAGGGCGAACTGGTAAAGACCATCCAGTAGATGGTGCCGGCGATGGTGCCGATGAGCCAGCCGCCGATGGCGCCGGCGCGGGTCTTGGCCGGCGAGATGGCGGGCGCCAGCTTCGGCCCGCCGATGACCCTGCCCGCAAAGAACGCGCCAGTATCATTGAGCGCGATGACGATACCGAGATACCAGCCGGCGACGATGCCGGCCGGATCGGTGCCACGCATGCCGAGCGACGCGATGAGCACAGCGCCGAAAAACAATAGCCCGCCGATCCGCCATGGGATGACCGGCCGATCGCCGAACAGCGAAACGATGACCGCGATGACGATGACGCCGATAGTGCCGATGGGCCCGTGGAGCGGGAAGATGATGGCAGCAATGGCGAGCAGCACGATCAGCAGCATGCCGAACGGCGCAAGCGGCTTCAACGTCACCATCTGCTCCCACTCGCGGTAGGTGATGCCGAAGACGATGGCCGCGAGGATCGAAAAGACGTAGCCGCCGAAATAGAGGCCGGTAGCAATAACGGCGACGATCACGATCGCCGATAGGATGCGTGGACCGAGATCGGCCCAGGTGGATTTGGGTTTAGGGGGCGTTGCGCCTGATGGGCCGGGCGATGTCACACGCGTTGCGCCTCGACGCCTCCGTAGCGCCGGTCGCGGCCCGAATAGTCTTCGAGGACGCGCAGAAACGCGGCCTCGTCGAAATCCGGCCAGTTCTCCTCGATGAAGACGAGCTCGGAATAGGCGCTCTGCCAGAGCAGGAAATTGGAAAAGCGGCGCTCGCCGCTGGTCCGGATGATGATGTCCGGGTCCGGCATGCCGGAGGTATAGAGGGCGCGCGCGATGGTGCTCTCGGTGATGTCCTCGGCCTTGAGTCGTCCCGACGCCACCAGCGAGGCGATGCGGCGCACCGCGTCGGCGATCTCGGCCTTGCCGCCGTAGTTGAAGGCGACCTGGAGCTTGAGGCCGGTGTTCATGGCGGTGGTCGCTTCGACTTCGGCGATCAGGCGACGAAGACCATCGTCCAGCCCCTCGCGCGAGCCGATGATCTTGACCCGCACATTGTTGCGGTGAAGTTTTTCGAGGTCGGACGCGACGAAGCGGCGCAGCAACCCGAAGATGAAGCTGATCTCGTCTTTCGGGCGGCTCCAGTTTTCCGAAGAAAAGCTGAATACCGTCAAATAGTCGACGCCGTAGTTAATGCAGTTCTCGACGGTGGCGCGCAGGGCGCGCACGCCCGCCACATGGCCTTCGGTACGCGGCTTGCCGCGAGCCTGCGCCCAGCGGCCATTGCCGTCCATGATGACCCCGATATGCGCCGGAATCCGCAGGTCGGGCCGTAAAGCGGCGCGCGGCTCGGTAGCGGATTCACTGGACATCGGGGCCCTCCTCCGGGCCAAAGTGGCGCATGCAGACTAAACCTGCATGATTTCCCGTTCCTTAGCGGCGAGCACCGTGTCGATCTCGTCGATGGCGGTGTCGGTCGCCTTCTGCACCAGATCGGACTTGGCGCGGCTGTCGTCCTGGCTCATATGGCCGTCTTTTTCGAGCTTCTTGAGCAGGTCCATGCCGTCGCGGCGAATGTGGCGAACGGCGACACGGGCGGCCTCGGCATAGTTGTGGGCGACTTTGGTCAGCTCACGCCGGCGCTCTTCGTTGAGTTCGGGCAGCGGCACGCGGATGGTGGCGCCTTCGGTCGAGGGGTTGAGACCGAGGCCGGAATTGCGGATGGCCTTGTCGACGGCGGGTGCCATCGAGCGATCCCAGACGGACACCTGCAGCATGCGGGCCTCCGGCACGGTGACGGTCGCGACCTGGTTGAGCGGCATGCGGGTGCCGTAGGCTTCGACCATGACGGGCTCGAGCAGGCTGGCACTGGCGCGGCCGGTCCTGAGGCCGGTCAATTCGTCGCGCAGGGACAGGATCGACTTGTCCATGCGGCTTTTCATGTCGTCGAGCGAAAAGCTCGGGATCTGGGCCATATTCTACTCCTGCTTCTTCTCGAGGCCGACGAAGGTCGAGCGAGTCTTGCCGCTCAACACGCCCATCAGCCCCTCTTTGTCGTCGAGGGCATAAACCAGTATCGGCAGGCCGTTGTCGCGCGCAAGCGCGAAGGCCGCCGTGTCCATGACTTTGAGATTGCGAGCAATGACTTCGTCGTAACTGACGGTTTCATAGCGGCGCGCTCGGGGATTCTTCTTGGGGTCCTCCGTGTAGACGCCATCCACCTTTGTGCCCTTGAGCAGCACGTCGCAGTCGAGCTCGATGGCCTTGAGCGCCGCCGCGGTATCGGTGGTGAAGAACGGATTGCCGGTGCCGCCGGCGCAAACCACGACATAGCCTTCGTCGAGCGCGGCCTTGGCGGCGCGGGCGGTAAAGCTGTCGGCGACGGATGGCATGTTGAGGGCCGAAAAGACTCTCGACTTCACGCCGCCGCGCGAGATGGCGTTCGAGAGCGCCAGGGAATTGATAACGGTACCGAGCATGCCCATGAGGTCGGCAGTCACGCGGTCGGTCCCCTCGGCCGCGACAGCCATGCCGCGGAAGATGTTGCCGGCGCCGATGACGATGGCAATCTGAACGCCCGCCCTGGCTGCGGCGACGATCTGGCTCGCGACGGCGTTCAGGAACTGCGGTTCGATGCCGAACGACTGGTCGCCCGCCAGCACTTCGCCGGAGACTTTGAGCAGGATGCGCTTGTAGGTGGGTTTGGCCATTCGGCGCCCTTTTCGTGGGGGCCGCGAGCGACTCCCACGGCAGCGAAGGCTTAAATGACATTCGGCCGGGCTGGAAACCAGCCCGGCCGAAGAATTATTAGGCAGACGGCTGCTGCGGCACGCCGGAGGTGGCGGCGACTTCGGCAGCGAAGTCGGTTTCCTGCTTTTCGATGCCTTCGCCGAGGGCGTAGCGCACGAACTTGGTCACCTTGATCGGGGCGCCGGCTTCCTTGGCGGCCTTCTCGACGATGTCCTTCACCTTGCTCTCGCCGTCGATGACGAAGGTCTGCGCGAGCAGCGTCGATTCCTCGTAGAACTTGCGAACACGGCCTTCGACCATCTTGGCGATGACGTCGGCCGGCTTGCCCGATTCCTTGGCCTGCTCGGTGAAGATATCGCGCTCCTTGGCGACGATCTCGGGGTCGATGTCGTCCTGCGACACCGACGCCGGGTTGGTGTTGGCGATGTGCATCGCGAGCTGCTTGCCGAGGCCGGCGAGGACGGCCTTGTCGCCGGTCGATTCGAGACCGACGATGACGCCGAGCTTGCCCATGCCGGGCTTCACCGTGTTGTGGACGTAGGAGCCGACGAGGCCGTCCTTGACCTCGATCACCGCGGTGCGGCGCAGGTTCATGTTCTCGCCGATCTTGGCGATGGCGTCGGTCAGCTCGGCCGAAACCGAGCGGCCGGTGCCGGGGTACGGCATCTCGGCGAGCTTTTCGACATCGCCATTGGCTTCGACGCCGAGCTTGGCGACGTTGCCGACGATGCCTTGGAACTGCTCGTTGCGCGCGACGAAATCGGTCTCGGAGTTGACCTCGACGATCGCCGCCTTGGTGCCTTCGGACGAGATGCCGACGAGACCTTCAGCCGCGACGCGGCCGGCTTTCTTGGCGGCCTTGGCGAGGCCGCGGGTGCGCAACCAGTCGATGGCCGCTTCCATGTCGCCGCCGGTTTCGGCCAGCGCCTTCTTGCAATCCATCATCCCCACGCCGGTCATCTCGCGGAGCTCTTTGACCTGCTGTGCCGTAACTGACATTTCGATCACCTTTCATGCGACCCGGAAACCGGGCCGCGCCTATCGCTTGAAAATGAAGCTGCCGTGAAGGCGGCCGGATTACTGCGCGGCGTCGAGCGCCGGCTCGGCCGGAGCCGTCTCGGACGCGCCGAGATCGGCGCCGCGGCCGGCAGAGGAACGCGAGATGCCGTCGATCGCCGCACGCGACACCAGCGAGGTGTAAAGCTCGAGGGCGCGGGCCGCGTCGTCATTGCCCGGAACCGGGAAATCGACGGTGTCGGGATCCGAGTTCGAGTCGATGATCGCGATCACCGGGATGTTGAGCCGGCGGGCTTCCTTGATGGCGTTCGCTTCCTTGTTCGTGTCGATGACGAACAGGAGGTTGGGCAGATTGCCCATGTCCTTGATACCGCCGAGGTCGCGGTCGAGGCGCTCACGCTCACGGTCGAGGAGCAGGCGCTCCTTTTTGGTCAGGCCTTCGGCTTCCTGGCTCTCGAGCTCGCGCAGGCGCGCGATGGACTTCGAGATGGTCTGCCAGTTGGTCAGCGTGCCGCCGAGCCAGCGGGAGTTGACGTAGTACTGAGCCGACTGCCGGGCCGCCTCGGCGACGAGGGGGGCCGCCTGGCGCTTGGTGCCGACGAACAGGACGCGGCCGCCATCGGCGACGGTATCGGACACGAGCTGGAGCGCGCGCTGCAGCATCGGCACGGTCTGGCCGAGGTCGAGGATGTGGATGTCGTTGCGCACGCCGAAGATGAAGCGCTCCATCTTGGGGTTCCAGCGATGCGACTGGTGGCCGAAATGGACGCCCGCTTCGAGGAGCTGACGCATGGAAAATTCTGGCAATGCCATTGGCTATGTCCTTTACCGGTTGAGCCTCCGCGAAGCAGTGCGGCGGTTTCCCGCCACCGGTTGGAGCGCTTGGACTTGTGGGTCAGCGCGCCGGCTTCGCGTGTGAATTACGCCGGGACAGTCCCGAACGCGCCGGGGATATAGGGGAATCGAGGGGAAAGCGCAAGGCGGTGGGCCGATCCCGACGCCGTTCAAGCACATTTCAGCGCCAGCAGGCTGCCGGCGGTTTCGACCAGAGAGGTCTCGACGGGACTCGCCTAGCTCAGCCGCACGTCCACCACGCCGTCGAACGACTTGATGGCGCCGGCGAGGGCCGGGTTGATCTGCCAGCCGTTGCCGATGTCGATTTCGTAGAGGCGACTGCCCTGGTCGCGGGCGACGACGAAAGTGACACGGCCGTTGCCGCCGGGCTTGAGCTGCGACTTGATCGAGCTCAGGCATTTGACGTCGTTGGCTTCGATCTTGAGGGTCTTGCCGACCTTTTGCGCCGCCTCGTCGAGCGGAGTCGCCGACATCAGTCGCAGGCTCACGCCGTCGGGGCGCTCATCGGCCTCGACGGTGAGGATAACCGAGCGGCCGGGCTGGAGGATCTTGCCGTACTGCTCGACGGCTTCCGAAAAGCCGATGACTTCGTAGCTGCCCGAGGGATCGGACAGGCTCATCACCAGCATGGGCGTGCCCTTTTTGGTGCGCCGGTCGGAGCGCGTGGCAATGGTGCCCGCGAGCTTGCCGGCCGAGAGATCGCCTTCCTTCACCCCGTGCTCGAAGCGGAGATAGGGCGTGACCTTGAGGCTCTCGAACAGGCCGGCATAGTCGTCGAGGGGATGAGCCGAGATGTGGAAGCCGATGGCAGCGCGTTCGCGCTCGAGGCGTTCGGCAAGGTCCCAGGCGGCAAAATTCTGCGTCAGGCGGATCGGCTCGGGGGTGTCGGCGGCGAACATGTCGGTAATGCCGATCTGTTCGTCCGATGCGACGCGCTGCGCCGTGGCGACGATCATGTCGATGGCAGCGAAGGCCTGCTCGCGCCGCGGCACGAGGCAATCGAAGGCGCCGGCGTTGACCAGCGTTTCGAGCGTGCGCTTGTTGATGACGCGCGGATCGACCCGGGTGGCGAAATCGGCGAGGTCGGCGAAGGGCTTGTCGCCGCGCACCTCGACGATGTGTTCAGCGACCGCCTGCCCCACGCCCTTGATGGCGCCGATGGCGTAAAAGATCTTGTTGTCGCGGGCAGTGAAGACGGCGTCCGAGGTGTTGACCGAGGGCGCGACGATCTCGACGCCGTGGCGCTTGGCGTCCTCGCGGAATTCGTTGAGCTTGTCGGTATTGCCCATGACGTAGGTCATGGAGGCGGCCTGGAACTCCTGGAAGAAATGCGTCTTCAGGTAGGCCGTCTGGTAGGTGATATAGCCGTACGGAGCCGAGTGCGACTTGTTGAAGCCGTATTCGGCGAATTTGGCACAGGCGTCAAAGATGGTATTGGCGAGCGCCTTGGCGATGCCGTGTTGTTTTTCGGCGCCTTCGAGGAAGCGGCTGCGCTGCGCATCCATCTCGGCCTTGATCTTCTTGCCCATGGCGCGGCGGAGGAGATCGGCCTCGGCGAGGGTGTAGCCGGCGAGCGATTTCGCCACCTGCTGCACTTGCTCCTGGTAAGTGATGACGCCGTAGGTGGGCGCGAGGATCGGCTCGAGCAGCGGGTGGAGATATTCCACTTCCTCGTCGCCGCGCTTGCGAGCGCAATAGGTCGGAATGTTCGCCATCGGACCGGGACGGTAGAGCGCGACGAGAGCGATCAAATCCTCGAAGCGATCGGGCCGCATGTCGACAAGGGCGCGCCGCATGCCGGCGCTTTCCACCTGGAACACACCGACGACGTCGCCCTTGGTCAGCTTGTCGAAGGTCGCCTTGTCGTCGATGGGGATATCGGTCAGCTCGAAGGGCGTGCCGTTGCGGTTGATCATCTTCACCGCCTGCTGCAGCACGGTGAGCGTCGTGAGGCCGAGGAAGTCGAACTTCACCAGCCCAGCCGGCTCCACCCATTTCATACTGTACTGCGTCACCGGCATGTCCGAGCGTGGATCGCGATACATCGGCACGAGCTCGGTCAAAGGCCGCTCGCCGACCACGATGCCGGCGGCGTGGGTCGACGCGTGGCGGTAGAGGCCTTCGAGCTTTTGCGCGGTCTCGATCAGGTCGCGGACGGACTCGTCCTCGTCGCGCATCGCCTTGAGCTGGGGCTCCATGTCCAAGGCCTGCGCCAGGGTCACCGGATTGGCCGGGTTGGCGGGGATGAGCTTGCTGATCCGGTCGACCTGGCCATAGGGCATCTGCAGCACACGGCCGACGTCGCGCACCACGGCCTTGGCCTGAAGCGACCCGAAGGTGATGATCTGCGCGACCTGGTTGTGCCCGTATTTCTGCTGGACGTAGGTGATGACTTCGCCGCGGCGGTCCTGGCAGAAATCGACGTCGAAGTCCGGCATCGAGACGCGGTCGGGGTTGAGAAAGCGCTCGAACAGCAGGTCGTAGCGCAACGGATCGAGGTCGGTGATGGTGGTGGCGTAGGCGACGAGCGAGCCTGCGCCCGAGCCGCGGCCCGGGCCGACGGGAATATCGTGCGCCTTGGCCCACTGGATGAAGTCGGCGACGATGAGGAAGTAGCCCGGATACTTCATCTTGATGATGACGCCGAGCTCGAACTCCAGACGCTCCTCGTACTGCGCGACGGTGAAGCGTTCATCACGGCCGTATTTTTCGAACCGGCGCTTCAGGCCTTCGTAGGCTTCGGTGCGCAGCCGCTCGGCTTCCGCGGACATCCCCTCCTCCGCCGTCTGGTCGGACGAAGCGGCAAAGCGCGGGAGGATCGGACCGCGGGTGCGCGGACGGTAGCTGGCGCGGCGGGCGATCTCGACGGTGTTGTCGAGCGCTTCGGGCAGGTCGACGAAGAGCTCCTGCATTTCGGCACGCGACTTGAAGTAGTGCTCGGGCGTGAGCTTGCGGCGCTCGGTCTGCGCCACCACCGACCCGGCGGCGATGGCGAGCAGCGCGTCATGCGCCTCGTAGTCATCCCGGGTGCCGAAGAAGGGCTCGTTGGTCGCGACCAGCGGCACGCCACGGCGATAGGCGTAGTCGATGAGCTTGGCTTCGTTCTGCTGCTCGGTGAGCAGGCCGTGGCGCTGCAGCTCGATATAGAGGCGGTCGCCGAAGAGACCGCGCAGGGCTTCGAGGCGCGTTTCCGCCTGCCCGTCCAGACCCTGCTGGAAATAGGGATCGATGGCGCCTTCGGGGCCACCGGTGAGGCACATGACCCCGGCAAGATTGTCGTGGTCGAGCCAGCCGATCTGCGCGGCCGCCCTGCCCGGCTCACCCTCGAGATAGGCGCGCGACACGAGGCGGGAGAGATTGGCGTAGCCGATCTCGTTGGCGGCGACCAGCACGACGCTGCTCTTGCCGAAATGACCCCGGTCGTGCGGACGCTCCATGATCCGGTCGGAAGGGGCGTCGAAATCGAGCGCCAGCTCGGCCCCGAGCAGCGGCTGCACGCCCTTGCCGGCGGCCTTCTCCGAAAACTCCAGCGCGCCGAACAGGTTGTTGGTGTCCGCGATGCCGAGCGCCGGCTGCTTGTCGGCCTTGGCCAGATCGAGCAGTTGCCCGAGCTTCAGCGCTCCCTCGAGAAGAGAGTACTGCGAATGGATATGCAGGTGGATAAAGCCGGGGCTGGTGGTCATAAGCTGTCCTATGCCGCCGGGTACATGGGAGCCACCCGGCGACCGATCAATCCACAGCTCACACGAGTCGGCTGGCCATATCCATCCAGGTCATTGCCGCACCGGTGAAGCCGACCAGAGCAACCAGCGCCATCATGTCTTTCACGAAACCGAGCATTGCGACCTCCGTTGTTTCTATTTTGTTCTTATACGTTCGACATTTGTTCACGTCCAGCAACATCGCTGTAACCGTGAATCAAAGGTAAAGAGTGGCATGAGCGACAGCAGTGCGACGGGCGAAGTGAGTTGGGAAGCGGACGGGCAGATGGCCTCCGCCCCCTATGTTTCGGCACGTGGCGGGGCAGCGCCGAAGCGCGCCGTCGAGGCCGATGACCGGCTGACAGCGGACGAGGCGTTCCGGCTCGCATCGCAAGGCACCGCGATGGTGTGGCGCGGCGATTACCCCAATGCCCGCCAATTGCTGCAGGCACTCGGGCGGCGGATCGACAAGCGGCGGGACAAGTGCCGCGAGACGGTCGAGCCGGCGGCGGCGTTCAACGCCTACCGGCTCGAGCAGGCGCAGCGGGCCAACATGCTGTCGCTGCTACTGGTGCCGATCGCCGATGGACGGGTCGAGCTGGCGCGCGGGCCGGATGTCGGCGCTGCACTGGCCGAAGCCATCGGCACGGCAGGCGGCCGGATCGTCTTGCCCCTACGCGACCTGCTGGCGTTCGTCAGTGCGCACGAATGGCGGAAGAACGGTGTTCCGGTCGCGGCGCTGGATGGCGCGAAGATCCATCCGCACTACGGCGTCTTTCCACCGACGCGGCAGGACTACGTCGGACTCGTCGCTGAAGCCCTCCTGCCCGGCGGCGATGTCGCGTTCGATCTCGGCACCGGGAGCGGGGTGCTCGCGGCCGTGCTGCTGCACCGGGGCGTGGCGCGGGTCGTGGCGACCGACAACGCACCACGAGCCATCGCTTGCGCACGGGAGAACTTCGAGCGGCTGGACGTTGCCGACCGGGTCGAACTGATCGAAGGCGGGCTCTATCCAGAGGGCAAGGCGTCGCTGGTGGTTTGCAACCCGCCGTGGTTGCCGGCCAAGGCCGGAACGGCGCTGGAGTCGGCGGTGTACGACACGGGCGGCGCGATGCTGCGTGGGTTCCTCGACGGGCTCGCCGCGCATTTGCTGCCCGGCGGCGAAGGCTGGCTGGTGCTGTCGGATCTCGCCGAGCATCTCGGGCTTCGTTCGCGCCAGGAGTTGCTGGACCAGATTGCCGTGGCCGGATTGCGGGTGATCGGCCGGCTCGATGCGCCGCCGTCGCCCAAAGGCGCGCGCGATGCCGGCGATCCGCTTCATTTCGCCCGCAGCAAAGAGGTGGTGTCGCTGTGGCGGCTCGCCTCTTCCACTTGATCGTCTGCGTGCTATGAAAGTGCCATGCTCAGATCCATCGCCATCGCCGCCCTCCTGATCGCAACCCCCGCCCTTGCGGCAGCACCGGTCGATCGCGCCACTGCCGTCGCCAACCTCGCCGGCTTCTACAACTCGGCCGATATCTGCCAGTTGCAGATCAGCAAGGCCAAGGTCGACGCCTATCGCGACGCCAACGCACCGGCCGGCGACACGATGTTCAACGTCGACGTGTTCCGCGCGACGCAGGCGCTCTACGCCTCGCAGAAGGACTGGACCAAGGACCAGACCTCCGACTATTGCAAGAAAGCTGCGGACAACGCCGTGACGCTCGGCGTCGCGCTGTGAGCGACCAGGCCACCAAGGGGCGCGCCTTCAAGGCGCTGCACGAGCGCAACAAGCTGTTCGTCATCCCCAATCCGTGGGACGGCGGGAGCGCCAAGCTGCTGCAATCGCTGGGGTTCGAAGCGCTGACCACGACGAGCGCCGGGCTGGCCTTCGTGCTCGGTAAACCCGATGGCGGCGTGACCCGCGAGGAGTCGCTGTGGAACGCCAAGCTGGTGGTCGACAATGTCGACCTGCCGGTGGCGGCCGACCTCGAGAACGGCTTTGGGCATATGCCCGAGGCTGCGGCGGAGACGATCCGCCGGGCGGCTGCAATCGGCCTTGTCGGTGGCTCGATCGAGGATGCGACCGGCGATCCGGCCGATCCGATCTACGATTTCAACCTCGCGGTCGAGCGTGTCGCGGCAGCGGCCGAAGCGGCGCATGCGCTCGACTTCGATTTCACGTTTGTCGCCCGATCGGAGAATTATCTCTGGGGCCGGCCCGACCTCGACGACACGATCAAGCGGTTGCAGGCGTTCGAGAAAGCCGGCGCCGACGTGCTGTTTCCGCCGGGGCTGCCCAACATTGAGGCGATCCGCACCGCGTGCAGCGCTGTGTCGAAGCCGGTCAATATCGTCCGCGGCGGACCGGGGCCCAACCTCGCGGAACTGGAAGCGGCCGGCGTGCGGCGGGTGAGCCTTGGTGGCTCGCTGTCGCGGGTGGCGCTGACGGCGCTGCAGCGGGCGGGCGAAGAGCTGCTGGGTCCGGGCACGTTCGGCTTTGCCGACGGCATCGTCAGCACATCGTCGCTCAACGATCTGATGCGCGGCCGCTAAAGTATCAGCGGCTGCACCAGCCCATCTTTCAGCGTCACGATGCGATCGGCGCGGCGCGCGAGGTCGTGGTTGTGCGTGGCGATGAGCGCCGCCGCGCCCTCGTTGCGGATCAGGTCGCGCAGCGCTGAAAACACGAGCTCGCTGGTCGAGGGATCGAGGTTGCCGGTGGGCTCGTCGGCGAGGATCACCTGCGGATGATTGGCCGCGGCGCGGGCAATGGCGATGCGCTGCTGCTCGCCACCCGACAGCTCAGCCGGTCGATGCGCGGCGCGGGTGCCTACGCCGAGCAGGTCGAGCAGTTCCATGCTGCGGCGGTTGGCGGCGGCCATCGGTTTGCCGGCGATCAGTTGTGGCATCGAGACGTTCTCGAGCGCGGTGAACTCGGGCAGCAGATGGTGGAACTGGTAGACGTAGCCGATGGTGGTACGGCGCAGCAGCGTACGGCCGCGCTCGTTGAGGGCAAACGTTGGGGTGCCGGTGATCTCGATCTCGCCCGATTGGGGGCGCTCGAGCAGGCCGCTCAGATGCAGCAGCGTCGACTTGCCAGCCCCCGACGGCGCGACGATGGCGACCAGTTCGCCGCCGTTGACGGTGAGATCGGCGGCTTCGAGCACGCGCACACCGGTGTCGCCCAGGCCGTAGTGGCGGTGGACGTTGGTGAGCTTCAGGTGCGGCTCACTCATAACGCAGCGCCTCGACCGGATCGTATTGCGCCGCCCGCCAGGCCGGATAGAGCGTCGCGAGGAAGCTCAGCCCCAGCGCGAGGCAGGCGACGACAGTGACTTCGCTCGGATCGATCTTGGACGGCAGGCTCGACAGGAAAAACACCTCCGGCGGGAAGATCGGCACGTTGGTGAGGTTCGAGATGAAGGCGCGCAACGTCTCGGCGTTGGAGGCGATGAGCAGGCCAAGCCCAAGGCCCAGCACCGTGCCGGCGACACCGATGGCGGTACCGGTCATCGAGAAGATGCGCATGATCGAGCCGCGGGTCGCTCCCATGGTCCTCAGGATCGCGATATCGCTGCCCTTGTCCTTCACCAGCATGATGAGGCTCGAGATGATGTTGAAGGCGGCGACGACGATGATCATCGAGAGGATCGTGAACATCACCACCCGCTCGACCTGCAGCGCCGAAAAGAACGTCTCGTTGCGCTGCTCCCAATCATAGAGGATCAGCGGCCGGTCGACCTGCTTGGTGATGCGGTCGCGCATGGTGGCGACATTGTCCGGATCGTCGATAAACACCTCGACTGCCGTCGCTTGGTACTGGCGGGTATAGGCGGCGTCGATCTCGTCGTCGGTGGCGTCGGGCCCGGGTGGAGCGACGCCCGGCTTCAGCACGTCCTCATAGAGGCGGAAGTAGTTCTGCGCCAATTGCATCGGCATGTAGACGTAGAGGCTGTCGAACTCGACCATGCCGAGGTTGAAGATGACGTTGACAGGGAAAGACCGAACCTGCGGCGTCTTGCCGAACGGCGTGTTGGCGCCGTTGGGGCTGACGATGGTGATGGGGTCACCGATCGAAACGCCCAGCTTTTCGGCGAGGCGCTGGCCAATGGCGACGCCCTGCCCCTGGTCCCACTGATCCCAGCCGCCGAGGACGGCGCCGTTCTTCAACAGCTTCAGCTTGTCGATGGAGGCGGCGGAGATGCCGCGGACCGAGACGCCGGAGGAATCCTGCTGGCCGGAGGCGAGCGCCTGCCCCTCGACATAAGGGATGGCGTAGAGCACGCCGTTGACCTTTTCGAGCTTCATCGCCGTCTGGTCGTAGTCGGTGAATTTCGCGTCGATCGGATAGGCGGTGAAGTGGCCGTTGAGGCCCAAGATCTTGGTCAGCAACTCGGCGCGGAAGCCGTTCATCACCGACATGACGACGATGAGCGTCGCGACACCGATGGCGACGCCGAGCAGCGTCAGCGCCGAGATCACCGAAATGAAGGTGTCGCGGCGCCGCGAGCGGAGATAGCGCCCCGCCAGCAGCCATTCGAAGCGCGAAAACGGGCCGGCGGTTTGCTGCGCCGCGGCCGGGCTGTCCGTCAAACCGTGTCCCGCCTTTGCGGCTCGATGAGCGCCTTGAGCCGTGTGACGGCGTTGGCCAGCGGCAGCGTTTCGCGCTCGCCGGTCTTGCGGTGCTTGATCTCGGCCTGCCCCTCCTTGAGGCCGCGCGGCCCGAGGATGATCTGGTACGGGATGCCGATCAGATCGGCGGTGGCGAACTTGGCGCCGGCCGGATGATCGCGGTCATCGTAGAGGGTATCGAGGCCGGCAGCGGCGAGCTCGGCGTAGAGCTGGTCGCAGGCTGCATCGGTACCGGCATCGCCGGCCTTGAGGTTGATCAGCATGACTTCGAACGGCGCCACCGACACCGGCCAGATGATGCCGTTGTCGTCGTGGCTCGCCTCGATGATGGCGGGCACGAGGCGGGTCGGCCCGATGCCGTAGCTGCCGCCATGGATGAGGACTTCCTTGCCGTCGGGGCCGGTGACTGACGCTTTCATCGGCTCGGAGTACTTGGTGCCGAAGTAGAAAATGTGGCCGACTTCGATCCCGCGGGCCATCAATTGTTTGTCAGCGGGCACGGCGGCGCGGAAGCCCGCCTCGTCGGTCATTTCGTCGGTGGCGGCGAAGAGCGACGTCCAGTCCTTGAAGATCGGCGCGAGATCGCCTCGGAAGTCGGTATCGATCGAGGGGATCGGCTTGTCGATGAGGTCGGAATTGAGGAACACGCCACTCTCGCCGGTCTCGGCGAGGACGTGGAACTCGTAGCTCATGTCACCGCCGATGGGGCCGCTGTCGGCGCGCATCGGAATGCCGACGAGGCCCATGCGGTAGAACGTGCGCAGGTATGCGACGAACATGCGATAGAACGCAGCCGTCGCGCCTTCCTTGTCGAGGTCGAAGGAATAGGCGTCCTTCATCAGGAATTCGCGGCTGCGCATGGTGCCGAAGCGCGGCCGCACCTCGTCGCGGAACTTCCACTGGATGTGGTAAAGGTTGAGCGGCAAGTCCTTGTACGAGCGCACATAGGTGCGGAAGATGTCGGTGATCATCTCCTCGTTGGTCGGGCCATAGAGCATCTCACGCTCATGCCGGTCCTCGAGGCGCAGCATTTCCTTGCCGTAGGCTTCGTAGCGGCCGGATTCGCGCCAGAGGTCGGCCGACTGCAGCGTCGGCATCAGCAACTGCACCGCACCGGAGCGGTTCTGCTCTTCCTCGATGATGCGGACGACCTTGTTGAGGACCTTGAAGCCGAGCGGCAGCCACGCGTAGGACCCCGCGGCCTGCTGCTTGATCATGCCGGCGCGCAGCATCAGCTTGTGCGAGACGATTTCGGCTTCCTTCGGCGACTCTTTGAGGACGGGAAGGAAATAGCGGCTCAGACGCATGAAAACCCCTTGGACGGCCGGTCGACTCGGCACCGTTTGGTTGCCCACTCAAATCGCATAGGTCAAGCGGTGGCAAGCCTGCGATCCGTCGCAAAATCGTCGCAGAATCTAGGTGACAGTCCTTAGCAAGCTTGTTACGGTCCCGGCCATAAATTACAGGCGGCCCCGAAGCTGCTGGACGTCGACAACGTCAAGGGAGGAGCGCTGGCCGCCGCTTAACCGTGTGCCTAAGACCAGCGTATTGTCGTCAAACTATTCAGCAGGGCCTCGCGCCCTGCTTTTTCTTTTGGCGAAAGAGCAACGGGTTGTCGTGGCTGCGGCCGTCAGCTCCAATACTTCTGTAGCCACGGATTTGTCAGCAACCAGAGCAGACCGGCCGTCACCGGAACGGACAGCGCAGTGGTCCACAAGACGCGCTGCCAGAGTCGCGGCGCAAGCGGCGCGCCGGCCTCGGTGCCTGGGGTTACGTCGCCGGCATCGACCTGGTTGCGCACGCCGAACGGCAGCACGATGAACAGGCAGACCCACCAGACGACGAAGTAGATGGCGGCGAATGTGGCTGGCTGCAGCATGAAACGGTTCCTGACACGCAATCCCGGCGAAAACGCGGTGGCTGGCCGGAACTACATCTCACTCATACGCGGTGGACGAACACCGTCACATTGGGCTTTTTGCCCCACCAGGCGTTGACCTCGCCACGCACCGCCCGCTGCAATGCAGTGTCCACCAGATCGGGGTCAGCACGGCGCTTGGGCGGAATCGATTTGAGCGCCCCGTTGACGACGTTGCGGACCAGTTGCGTCAGCGATTCCTCGTCATCCTCCACCTCCGGCAGGCCCTCGATGCTGAGGTCCGGGCCGGAGACGACGGCGCCGCGACCGTCGACTACGACGCTGATGCCGATATGGCCGCCGAACGACAGCCGACGCCGGCCTTTGACCCCGGACTCGTCCGGCGTGCAAAGGATGTTGCCGTCGAGGTAGAGCTCGCCAGTGCGCACTTCACCCGGGAACTGCATGACATCGGGGAAGAGCCGGATCATGTCGCCGTTGCGGGCGTGGACCACGGTCTGGATGCCGTGTTGACGGCCGAGCGCGGCGTGCGCCTCGAGATGCGCCGCTTCGCCGTGGACGGGCACGAGCGTCACCGGTTTCACCCAATCATAGAGTTGCTTCAGCTCTTCGCGGCGCGGGTGGCCGGTGGTGTGGACCAGGCCGTCATTTTGGGTCACGACCTCGATGCCGCGGTCGATCAGCATGTTCTGGATATCGATGACTTCGCGCTCGTTGCCCGGAATGGCCCAGGACGAAAAGATAACGCGGTCGCCGGCGTTGAGATCGATCGCCGGATGCTCGCCGCGTGCAATGCGCGCAATAGCGGCACGAGGCTCGCCCTGCGAGCCGGTGCATAGAACCACGATCTTGTCGCGTGGCAGTGTCTTGAACGCATCCTGGTCGAGAAAGGGTGGAATGCCCTCCAGCATGCCCAGTTCGCGGGCGATGGTGGTGATGCGGTGGAGCGCCCTGCCCGACATCACGACCTGCCGTCCGGCAGCATGTGCCGCGCGGGTGATGGAGATGACGCGGCCGACGTTGGAGGCGAAGGTGGTGAGCGCGACGCGATGCGGGGCATCGGCGATCAGCGCGGTGAGCGTTGCCGCCACCGCGTCTTCGCTCGGACTCTCGCCGTCCTTCAGCGCATTGGTCGAGTCGCAGATCAGCGCGATCGGGATGCCTTCGGCGCCCAGCTCGCGGAAGCGCTTCTCGTCGGTCGGCGGCGCCGCGATGGGGCGAGGATCGAGCTTCCAGTCGCCGGTGTGGATCACCCGGCCAATGCGAGTGGTGATGGCGAGGGCGCAGCTTTCGGGGATCGAGTGCGCGACGTTGACGGCTTCCACCGTGAAAGGGCCGACGGTAAACGGCTTGCCCACTTCCATGCGCCGCACGGCAACGTTGTCGACGATGTTGTCGGAGGCGCGCTTGGCCGAGAGCATCGCGGCAGTGAAGGCCGTGGCGTAGACCGGTCGATCAAAGGCCGGCCAGAGGTCGAGCACTGCGCCGTAGTGGTCTTCATGGCTGTGGGTCAGGACCAGTGCGAGGACATCATCCGCATTGTCTTCGAGGAAGGTCGGATCGGCCATGATCAGCTCGATGCCGGGCTGGGACGGGCCGGCAAAGGTCACGCCGCAATCGACGACCAGCCACTTGCGGGCGTTGCGCGGACCGAAACCGTAGGCGGCCATGTTCATGCCGATTTCGCCGACGCCGCCGAGCGGCACGAAGACGAGTTCGTCCGGGAAAGGTTCGGCCATCAGGCCCTCACACTGGCAGTAACGCCGAAATGCACATCGCCAGCAGAGATGGCGATGCGCGAATTGTCATTGGACCGGACAATCAGCCGGCCGGTGTCGTCGATGGATTCGAATACACCACGAATGACGCCGCCGTCCTGCGACACGGCGACTTCCGCACCGATGCCTGCGGCCGAGGCGCGCCAGAGGCGGAGGATATCGGCGACGTTGCGGCCGTTATCCCACAGTTCGTAGGCAACTACCCACTCCTCGGCGAGGGCGGCAAAGATGGTCTCGGCGGAAATGGACGCGCCCAGGTCGGTCAGCGAGGTCGCGGGATAAGGCAACCCCGAGGGTGCAGATACGATGTTGACGCCGAAGCCGATGACGACGGCGTGGCGTCCATCCGGCCGCTTGCTGGCCTCGAGCAGGATGCCGGCGAGCTTGGAACCATCGGCTAGAACGTCGTTCGGCCATTTCAGCGCGATGCGGCCGGCAGCGTGGTCGGCGCCGTCAATGCCAGCGCGAATGAGGCCGGCCGGCAGCGTAGCGGCCAGAGCGCGGTTCAGCGCCACCCCTGCGACGAAGCCGAGCGTTGCAGCGATCGCCGGCTCACACTCCGGGATGATCATCAGGCTGGCGGCGAGATTGCCCGAGGGGGTTTCCCAGGCGCGGCCGCGACGGCCCCTGCCCGCGGTCTGCTTCAGTGCGGCGAACCACACCTCGCCGACGTCGCCGGCCTCGACGGCGCGCGCGGCCTCGGTGCTGGTCGATCCGACCTCATCGAACCCGAAGATCCGGTAGCCCCGGCTGTTGGCGACAGGCCCGAGGGAAAAGCCAGCCAATTAGAACAGGCTTCCCGCCGCGGCGTGCGCCGCAGCGTAGAGCGGCGAGCCCACGGTGACGAAATAGGTGACGATGAGGAAGCCGGCGACGGCCATGACCGCGGTCAACTCGCCCGGCGCAGCGACAAACTCTTCCACCGGCTCGTCGAAGTACATCACCTTGATGACGCGGAGGTAATAGAAGGCGCTCACCGCGCTCGCCAGCACGCCGATGATCGCGAGGGCAAACAGATGCGCATCGACGGCAGCGAGGAACACCTGCCACTTGGCGAAGAAACCGGCCAGCGGTGGCAGGCCGATGAACGAGAACATGATGATGGCGATGATCGCGGCGACAAACGGGCGCTTCTGGCCGAGACCTGCCATCTGCGACACGGTTTCGACGTAACCCGAGTTCGTCCGCAGCGACAGGATCGCGGCGAAGATGCCGATGGTCATGGCGATATAGATCGCCATGTAGACCGCGACGCCCTCGACGCCGACGGCGGTGCCCGCCGAAAGGCCAACCAGCGCGAAGCCGACATGGCCGATGGACGAATAGGCCAGCAGGCGCTTGAGGTTGTTCTGGCCGATGGCGGCGAAGGCGGCGAGCACCATCGAGGCGATCGACAGGAAGATGATGATCTGCTGCCAGTCATGCGTGATCGGACCGAAGCTGACGGTGACGACACGGATGATCATCGCCATGGCGGCGATCTTGGGGGCGCCGGCAAAGAAGGCGGTAACCGGCATCGGCGCGCCCTCATAGACGTCGGGCGTCCACATGTGGAACGGCACCGCCGAAATCTTGAAGGCGATGCCGGCGAGCAGGAACACCATGCCGAAGATCAGCCCGATCGAGCGGCCCGAGCCGGCGATGGCGCCGACGATCTGGTCGAGCTGGGTCACGCCGGTGAAACCGTAGACCAGCGAAGCGCCGTAGAGCAGCATGCCGGAGCTCAACGCGCCGAGGACGAAGTATTTTAAGCCGGCTTCGGTGGCGCGCGGATCGTCGCGCTTCAGCGCCGCGACGACGTAGAGCGCCAGCGATTGCAGCTCGAGGCCGACATAGAGCGACATCAGGTCGTTGGCCGAGACCATGACCATCATGCCCAGCGTCGCCAGCAGGACGAGGACGGCATACTCGAACTTGTCGAGACCGAACGCCTTGGCCGTCGAGGTCGACAGGATCAGCGCGAAGGCCGAGCCGCCGAGCACGAGGAACTTCATATAGCGGGCGAAGGCATCGTTGACGAAGCCGCCGTTGAACAGCGTGCCCTCAACCGGCTGCCACAGGGCCAGCGCGATGACGGCGACCAGCAGCACGATCGACAGCAGCGCCAACGCACTGGAGCGCTCGCGCGACCAGATTACGCCGGCCAGCAGCAGCACGATCGCGCCGATCGCGAGCAGCAACTCGGGATAGGCCGGGGCAAGCGCGGCGAAGCTGAGGAGGTCGGAAGTCATAGGCGTCTCCTAGTTCGCCGAGGCGACCAGAGCGGCAGTGGTGCCGATGGCCTTGCTGAAATTGTCCGCCACGAGGTTCACCGACGCCGCCGTCGCATCGAGGATCGGCGCGGGATAGAAGCCGAACAGGATGGTCAGGACGATCAACGGCACCAGCACCACGATCTCGCGCGTATCGAGGTCGAGGATGTTCTTGAGCGAGTCCTTGGTGAGCGCTCCAAAGATGACGCGGCGATAGAGGAACAGCGCGTAGGCCGCCGAGAAGATGACGCCGAACGCCGCGAAGAACACCACCCAGGTGTTCACCTGGAACGTGCCGATCATGGTGAGGAATTCGCCGATGAAGCCGGACGTCCCCGGCAGGCCGACATTGGCCATCGTGAACACGAGAAACGCCACGGCGTAGCGCGGCATGCGCGAAACGAGGCCGCCATAGGCCGCGATGTCGCGGGTGTGCATTCGGTCGTAGACCACGCCGACACAGAGGAAGAGCGCGCCCGAGACGATGCCGTGCGAGACCATCTGGAACACGGCGCCATGGACGCCCATGACGTTGCCCGAGAAAATCCCCATGGTGACGAAGCCCATATGCGCCACCGAGGAATAGGCGATCAGCTTCTTCATGTCCGTCTGTACCAGCGCCACCAGCGAGGTGATGATGATGGCCGCGGCCGAGAGCGTGAAAACGAAGGGCGCAAACTGCACCGAAGCGTCGGGGAACATCGAGAGCGAGAAGCGGATGAAGCCGTAGCCGCCGAGCTTCAGCAGGATCGCGGCCAGGATCACCGAGCCGGCGGTCGGCGCCTCGACGTGCGCTTCCGGCAGCCAGCGGTGGAACGGCCACATCGGCATCTTCACCGCGAAGGAAGCGAAGAAACCGAGCCAGAGCCAAGTCTGGAGCTTCGGGTCGAAATGGAACGCGAGGAGCTTCTGGATATCCAGCGTGCCGGCCTGCCAATACATCGCCATGATGGCGATCAGCATCAGAACGGTGCCGGTGAAGCTGTAGAAGAAGAACTTGTAGGCCGCCTGGATGCGGCGCGCCCCACCCCAGATGCCGATGATGAGGAACATCGGGATCAGGCTGCCTTCGAAGAACACGTAGAACATCGCAAGGTCGAGCGTCGTGAAGACGCCGATGCACATGGTCTCGAGCACGAGGAAGACCAGCATGTATTCGCGCACGCGCTTCTGGATCGAGCCCCAACTGGCAATGATGCAGGCCGGCAGCAGCAGGCCGGTAAGCACCACGAACAGCACCGACACGCCGTCGACACCCATGCGGTAGCCGATCGACGAGCCGATCCACTCGTAGTTCTCGACGAACTGGAACCCTGGATTGGTGTTGTCGAACCTGGCCCACATGAAGAGGGTGAGGATGAAGGTGGCCGAAGTGAAGATGAGCGCGACCCAGCGCGCCGTGTCCTTGCCGGCGTCCGTGCCGGGCACGAACAGCAGGATGAACGCGCCGACGAGCGGCAGGAAGGTGATGATGGTCAGCATGTGATCGGCGAGGTTCATCCGAGGAGCCCTCCGGTCGCTACGACCCAGGTAAGGATGAGCGCGATCCCGATCAGCATGACGAAGGCGTAGTGATAGAGATAGCCCGACTGCAGGCGAACGACGCGGTTGGTGACGTCCTTCACGCGGGCGCCGAGGCCCTCGACGATGGTCTGGTCGACCAGCCAGTCGTCAAAGCCCTTCCAGAGCGCATTGCCGACCCAGAACGCCGGACGGACGAACAGGAAATCGTAGAGTTCGTCAAAATACCATTTGTTGAGCAGGAAGCGGTAGAGGCCGGGATTGGCGGCAGCGAGCCGCGCCGGCGCCGTGCGGTCGACCATGTACATGTACCAGGCGACGCCGAAACCGATCAGCATGGCGATGGTTGCGGACAGACTGGCCCAGAGCGGCACGCCATGCGCGGCCTCGTAACGCGCCTCGGTGAACGCGACGGCGCCGTTGAAGAAATGTTGTACGGTGTCGGGGTTGGCGAAGAAATAGCCGGTAAATACCGTGCCGGCGAGCACGGCGCCCGCCGCGAGAATGTAGAGCGGCACCAGCATGACGCCGGGGCTTTCGTGCGCATTGTCGTAGGCGGTGCCATGGGCGTGGCCGTGCGCGTCGTCGGGCTCGGCATGCGAGTTATGGTCATGCGCATCGGCGTGGGCCGGCGCAGCATGGCGCGGCTCGCCATGGAAGGTCAGGTGGATCAGGCGCCAGGAGTAGAAGCTGGTGAAGCCCGCCGCGATCACCAGCGACCAGAAGCCGAAGGCGCCGAGATTGCCGCCCACGGAATACGCGGTCTCGATGATGGCGTCCTTAGAGAAGAAGCCGGCGAAGCCGAGGGGCGTGCCCGGAATGCCGACCCCGGTCAGCGCGAAGGTGCCGATCAGCATCATCCAATAGGTGATGGGGATCTTTTTCCGCAAGCCGCCCATGTTGCGCATGTCCTGCTCGTGGTGCATCGCGTGGATCACCGAGCCGGCCCCCAGGAACAGCAGCGCCTTGAAGAAGGCGTGGGTGAACAGGTGGAAGATGCCGGCCGAGTAGACCCCTGCCCCGAGCGCCACGAACATGTAGCCGAGCTGCGAACAGGTCGAATAGGCGATGACGCGCTTGATGTCGTTCTGGACGAGACCGACCGTCGCGGCAAAGAACGCGGTAATGGCGCCGATGGTGAAGACGACGCTCATCGCGAAGGGCGACGCATCGAACATCGGCGACAGCCGCGCCACCATGAACACGCCGGCGGTGACCATGGTCGCGGCGTGGATCAGCGCCGACACAGGCGTCGGGCCTTCCATGGCGTCCGGAAGCCAGGTGTGGAGCAGGAACTGCGCCGACTTGCCCATGGCACCCATGAACAACAGCAGGCACACGACGGTCATCGCGTCGAAGTCCCAGCTCAGGAAATGAATGGTCTTGCCGGCCTGGCCGGCGACGGCCGCAAACGCTTCGTCGAAGCCGAGGTGACCGAGCACCATGAACGCGGCGAAGATGCCGAGCGCGAAGCCGAAATCGCCGACGCGGTTGACGACGAAGGCCTTGATGGCGGCGGCGTTCGCCGAGGGGCGCGTGTACCAGAAGCCGATCAGCAAATACGAGGCGAGGCCGACGCCCTCCCAGCCGAAGAACATCTGGAGGAAGTTGTCGGCGGTCACCAGCATCAGCATGGCGAAGGTGAAGAGCGACAGGTAGGCGAAGAAGCGGGCGCGATGCGGATCGTCGGCCATGTAGCCGATCGAATAGAGGTGGACGACGCTCGAGACGGTTGTGACGACCACCAGCATGATGGCGGTCAGCGTGTCGACGCGCAGGATCCAGTCGAGAGCCAGCGGGCCGGAATGGATCCAGTCGAGGACGTGGACCTTGGTGACGGCTCCGCCGGCCTCACCGGCGAACCAGTAGCCCGAAAACACGATCCAGCTCAGCACCGCCACGACGATGAGCAGACCGGTCGTCACGTACTCCGACGTGCGATGCCCGATCACCCGGCCGAGCAGGCCTGCGACCAGCGCGCCGATCAGCGGGAAGAATACAATGGCCTGGATCACGAGCTAGCCCTTGAGCTGATTGACATCTTCGACCGCGATGGTGCCGCGGTTGCGATAGAAGATGACGAGGATGGCAAGGCCGATCGCTGCTTCGGCGGCGGCGACGGTGAGGATCAGGAGCGCGAAGACCTGGCCCGCCAGATCGTCGAGCTGGGCCGAGAACGCCACCAGGTTGATGTTGACCGAGAGCAGGATCAGCTCGACCGACATCAGGATGATGATGATGTTCTTGCGGTTGAGGAATATCCCGAACACGCCCAGCGTGAAGAGGATAGCGGCAACCGTCAGATAGTGGCCGAGGCCAATGCCAGCAGCTTCGAGCATCGTTTAGATCCCCTGCCCCGATTTGACTTTGACCAGTTCCACCGCCTCGTCGCGCTTGCGCGAGGTCTGGTGCGCCACGCTCTGGCGCTTGACGCTGGGCTTGTGCTGCAGCGTGAGGACGATGGCGCCGACCATGGCGACGAGCAGCACGCCGGCCGCGCCTTCGAACAGGAAGACATAGCGGGTGTAGAGCACCTGGCCGAGCGCGCGGGTGTTGTCGACCGCGTGGTCGATCGGCATGGCGGCGACCGCGTTGGTCGTCGGCGACATGACGTAGGAGCCGCCCACGAGCAGCAGCTCGACCAACAGAATCAGGCCGATCACCACGCCCACCGGCGCGTATTGCAGCATGCCCTGACGCAGCGAGGCAAAGTCGACGTCGAGCATCATGGTGACGAACAGGAACAGCACCGCGACGGCGCCGACATAGACGACGATGAGGATCAGCGCGAGGAACTCGGCGCCGGCGATCATGAACAGCCCGGCCGCGTTGACGAAGCAGAGGATCAGGAACAGCACCGAGTGGACGGGATTGCGCGAGGCAATCACCATCAGCGCCGAGGCAACCGCGATGATCGAGAAGACGTAGAAGAAGAACAGGGCCAGCGTCATCTCATCTCACCTGTACGGCGCGTCTTGCGCGATGTTGCGCGCGAGCTCGCGCTCCCAGCGGTCGCCATTGGCGAGAAGCCGGTTCTTGTCGAAGTAGAGCTCTTCGCGCGTCTCGGTGGCGAATTCGAAGTTCGGGCCCTCGACGATGGCATCGACCGGGCACGCTTCCTGGCACATGCCGCAATAGATGCATTTGACCATGTCGATGTCGTAGCGAACGGTGCGGCGCGTGCCGTCATTCTGGCGCGGGCCGGCCTCGATGGTGATGGCCTGCGCCGGGCAGATGGCCTCACAGAGCTTGCAGGCGATGCAGCGCTCTTCGCCATTGGGGTAGCGGCGCAGCGCATGCTCACCACGGAAGCGCGGCGAATACGGCATCTTCTCGAAGGGGTAGTTGATGGTCTTCTTGGGCGCGAAGAAGTAGCGCATCGCGAGGAAGAAGGCGCCGACGAACTCGCGCAGCAGCAGGGCGTTGAGCGTACGAACCATACCCATCACATGGCCCCTCCGTGCCAGCCCCAGCCCGTGAACTGCAGCACGCCGGCGACGATCACCACCATGATGAGCGACAGCGGCAGGAACACCTTCCAGCCGATCCGCATAAGCTGGTCGTAGCGATAGCGGGGTACAAAGGCCTTCACCATGGCGAAGCCGAAAAACACGAAGCACAGCTTCAGGACGAACCAGATGACGCCCGGGATCCAGGTGAACGGCACCACATCGATCGGGGCTTCCCAGCCGCCGAGGAAGAGGATCGTCGTCATGGCGCACATCAGGATGATCGAGATGTATTCGCCGAGCTGGAACAGCAGGTACGGCGCGGACGAATATTCGACCATGAAGCCGGCGACGAGTTCGGACTCGGCCTCAGGCAGATCGAAGGGCGGGCGGTTGGTTTCGGCGAGCGCCGAGATGAAGAAGATGATGAAGACCGGGAACAGCGGTAGCCAGAACCAGTCGAGGATCTTGAGCCACGGCACGCCCAGCGCGTGAGCGAGGCCCATCTGCGACTGCGCGGTGACGATGTCGGTGAGGTTCAGGGAGCCGACGCACAGCAGCACGCAGATGATCACGAAGCCGATCGAGACCTCGTAGCTCACCATCTGCGCGGCAGAGCGGAGTGCGCCGAGGAAGGCGTATTTGCTGTTGGACGCCCAGCCACCCATGATGATGCCGTAGACGCCCAGCGAGCTGATGGCGAAAATGTAGAGGATGCCGACATTGATGTTCGCGAGCGCCCAGCCGGCCTGCAGCGGGATCACCGCATAAGCCGAGAGCGCCAGCACCGAGGTCACCAACGGGGCGAGCAGGAACACCACCTTGTCCGAGCTCGCCGGAACCATTGGCTCCTTGAACAGGAACTTCAGCAAGTCGGCGAAGGACTGCAGCAAGCCGAACGGGCCGACCACGTTGGGGCCGCGGCGCACCTGCACGGCGGCCCATATCTTGCGGTCGGCGAGCAGGATATAGGCCGTGAAGATCAGCAGCGCGACGAGCAACAGCAGACCCTTGTAGACGAAGCCGACTTCGTCACCCCAGCCGAGGATCGGGATGCCGAGCAGGTAATCGAGGGCGGCGAGGACGAAATCCATGTCTTACTCCGCCGCCTGCTTGAAACCGGCCTGCATCTGCGAGCATTCGGCCATGATGGCCGAAGCGCGGGCGATGGGGTTGGTCAGGTAGAAATCGTCGATCGGCGAGTGGAGCCTGGCCGACTGCGTCTTGATCTCGGCGCCGGCGAGCTTCTTGACGCCATCGATGCCGGCCGGAACGATCTGGTCGACCTGCGCCAGATGCGGGAACTCGGCATACATCGCGGCGCGCAACTGGCGCAGCGAGTCGAACGGCAGCGGCTGGCCGAGCACGGCGCTGAGCGCCCGGAAAATCGCCCAGTCTTCCTTGGCCTCGCCCGGCGGGAACACGGCGCGCTCGCCGATCTGCACCCGGCCCTCGGTGTTGACGTAGGTGCCGGACTTTTCGGTGTACGCCGCGGCAGGCAGGATCACGTCGGCGCGGTGTGCACCGGCGTCGCCATGAGTGCCGACATAGACGACGAAGGCCTTGCCCATCGCCTTGGTGTCGTAGTCGTCGGCGCCGAGCAGGAACAGCACGTCGAGCTTGCCCTCGCCGGCGGCCTTGACCTGGTCGGCAGAGCAGACGCCGCCATCATGCGGCACGAAGCCGATGTCGATGCCGCCGACGCGCGACGCCGCGTTGTGGAGGAAGGCATAACCGTTCCAGCCCTCGGCAATCTCGCCCATCGTCGCGATCTTGCTCGCGAGCGCGATCACGTCGCGGCCGATCTGCTTGTTCCAGGCGGCGCCATGCGACACGGCCCCTTCGCCGACGATCACCAGCGGCTTCTTGGCGGCTTTCAGCTTTTCGCCAAAACCCTCACCCGCGGCGATCTTCGCCAGCACCGAGAGATCATCGCCGAGATAGTCGTAACCATAGGCGAGGTCGGCATGATCGCCGATCACGGCGATCGGCACGTTCTTGTTGCGCCAGGCCTTGCGGATGCGGGCGTTCAGCACCGGCGCTTCCTTGCGCGGGTTGGACCCGACGATCAGGATCGCATCGGCTTCTTCGATGCCGGCAATGGTCGGATTGAAGAGATAGGCGGAACGCGGCATCGATGGGTCGATGCCCGACATCGGCGGGCGCACATCGGTCATGCCCGAGCCGAGCGATGTCATCAGCGCCTTCAGCGCGTACATGTCTTCGACGGCCGCGAGATCGCCGGCAATGGCGCCGACCTTGTTGCCGCCGCCCGAGGCCTTGATCGCCTTGGCGACAGCGCCGAATGCCTCATCCCAGCTCGCGGGTTGCAGCCGGCCGTTCTTGCGCACGTAAGGACGATCGAGGCGCTGCGACTTGAGACCATCCCAGACGTGGCGGGTCTTGTCGGAAATCCACTCCTCGTTCACCGCGTCGTTGACGCGCGGCAGGATGCGCATCACTTCGCGGCCGCGGCTGTCGACGCGGATATTGGAGCCGACGGCGTCCATTACGTCGATCGATTCCGTCTTCACCAGTTCCCACGGACGGGCCTGGAAGGCGTAGGGCTTGGAGGTCAGCGCGCCCACCGGGCAAAGGTCGACGACGTTGCCGCTGAGCTCGCTGGTCAGCGCCTGCTCAAGATAGGTGGTGATCTCGACGTCTTCGCCGCGACCGAGCAGACCGAGCTCGGTGATACCGGCGACCTCGGTGGTGAAGCGGACGCACCGCGTGCACTGGATGCAGCGGTTCATCGAGGTCTTGACCAGGGGACCCATATATTTGTCTTCGACCGCTCGCTTGTTCTCGGCAAAGCGCGACGTGTCGACGCCATAGGCCATGGCCTGGTCCTGCAGGTCGCATTCGCCGCCCTGGTCGCAAATCGGGCAGTCGAGCGGATGGTTGATCAGCAGGAATTCCATCACGCCTTCGCGGGCCTTCTTGACCATCGGCGTATTGGTGAAAATCTCGGGCGGCTCGCCGTTGGGGCCGGGCCGCAGATCCTTGACGCCCATGGCGCAGCTCGCCTGCGGCTTGGGCGGTCCACCCTTCACTTCGATCAGGCACATGCGGCAATTGCCGGCGACCGACAGCCGCTCATGATAGCAGAAGCGCGGAATCTCGGCCCCCGCCGCTTCCGCCGCCTGCATCAGCGTGAAGTAGTCGGGAACCTCGATCAGCGTACCGTCGACTTTGATATTGGCCATCGTTCTAGTCCGCTTTGCGCGCGTTGTAGGCTGCGAAGAGCTCGGTGATCAGCACGCCGTCGATATGCGCGCCATCGAGCAGGCAGCCGGAAATCGCCAGCGCCGAAAGATTGGCATCGCTGATCTTGCCGTTCGACATATTGGCGTTGCTGAATCTGAGATTGCTCATGTTGACGTCATTGAGCCGGAGGTTGCTCAGATTGGCATTGTCGACGGCGACGTTCGACATGTTCATGCCGACGAACTGCGAACTCGACAGGTTCACGTTGTTGAACCGGCTGTTCGAAATGTTCACGTCGTCAAAGTTCGAATTGGTGACGACGCTCTCGGTCACCTGCAACCGTTCGTGTTTCTGGTGAACCTCGACCATCGCCGTTACTCCGCGGCGATCGACGGCACGGCGCCGTCGGCATCGGAATTGTAGGTGTACTGGTCGATCCGAGCTTCCATCTCGGGGCGGAAATTGCGGATCAGGCCCTGGATCGGCCATGCGGCCGCGTCGCCGAGCGCGCAGATCGTATGGCCTTCGATCTGCTTGGTCACCTCGAACAGCATGTCGATTTCGCGCTTTTGGGCGCGGCCTTCGACCATGCGCTCCATGACACGCATCATCCAGCCGGTGCCTTCGCGACAAGGCGTGCACTGGCCGCAGCTCTCGTGCTTGAAGAATGCCGCGATGCGCCAGATCGCCCGGATGATGTCGGTCGACTTGTCCATGATGATCATGCCGCCAGTGCCGAACGACGATTTCTTATCGCGCAGCCCGTCGAAATCCATGATGGCGTCCATCATGTCCTCGCCACGCACCACGGGGCATGACGCGCCACCGGGGATCACCGCCAGCAGATTGTCCCAGCCGCCGCGGATGCCGCCGCAATGCTTTTCGATGATGTCCTTGAAGCGCTCGCCCATCGCTTCTTCGAAGGTCGCCGGCTTGTTGACGTGACCGGACACCATGAACAGTTTGGTGCCGGTATTGTTCGGGCGGCCGAAGCCGGCGAACCAGGCACCGCCGCGGCGGAGAATTTCCGGCACGACGGCGATCGACTCGACGTTGTTGACGGTGGTCGGATTGCCGTAGACGCCCATGGCCGCCGGGAACGGCGGCTTCAGGCGCGGCTGGCCCTTTTTGCCCTCGAACGATTCCATCAGCGCGGTCTCTTCGCCGCAGATATAAGCGCCGGCGCCGTGGGCCACGACGATGTCGAAGTCCCACCCATGAACGTTGTTCTTGCCGATCAGCCTCGCCTCATAGGCCTGGTCGACCGCCGCCTGGAAATTGTGACGCTCGCGGATGAACTCGCCGCGGATATAGACGTAAGCGATATGCGCGCTCATGGCGCGACCGGCGAGCAGGCACCCCTCGATCAGATGGTGCGGATCGTGCCTAAGGATATCGCGGTCCTTGCAGGTCCCGGGCTCGGATTCGTCGGCGTTGATGAGCAGTTGCGCCGGGCGGCCGTCGCCCTGCCCTTCCTTGGGCATGAAGGTCCATTTGAGCGCCGTGGGGAAGCCGGCACCGCCGCGGCCACGCAGGCCCGATCCCTTCACCTCGTTGGTGATCCAGTCGCGGCCGCGATCGATGAAGGTCTTGGTGTCCTGCCAGGCGCCGCGTGACCGCGCGCCTTCGAGGCCCCAGTCGCCCTGGCCATAGAGATTGGTGAAGATGCGGTCTTTATCAGCGAGCATTTACTTCGGATCCTTCCCGAAGACTTTGCGATATTCTTCGGCGCCACCACGAGCCAGCACTTCCGCCTGCTGCAGCCAGTTGTTCCGGGTGATGCGGCCCTTGAAACCGGCTTCGGTCTCGACCGCGTCGATCTGCTCGGGCGTGAGCGCCGCAACCTGCCGGTAGGTCGTGATGCCGATGGCGTTGAGCGTCTTTTCGAGCACCGGCCCGACGCCCACGATGAGCTTCAGATCGTCGGCCGGACCAGCCGGTGCGTCGAAGAGCTTTTTGGGGTCCTTCTTGCCCACGGCCTTGCCGCCATCGACTTTGCCTGCCGGCGACTCGGCGCCGGTCGCGTTCTCGCGCATGGCGGTGTTCGGCTGGCCATTGGCCCTGGCAGCTTCATCGGCGGCCTTCCGCTCCCCTTCGGCCTTGGCCTCCGAGACCTTGGCTTCAGCCGGCGTGCCTTTCAGGGCAGGCGCATTCTCTTCAGCGACCGGGCTGCCTTTGCCGGCATTGGTCGGCGCGGGCGTGACCGCCGGGGCTGCCGGCGCCGGAGCGGCCGGCGGTGCCGCCGGAGGTGGGAATGCCTTGTAGGTTCGCTCGGCGGTGGGGCGTTCGAGCAGCGTGGTGGCGCCGCCCTCGGCCGCCGAGAACTGACGCTTGACCTGCGTGCCGACCGGAATCGACTTGCCTTTGCCGGCCCGGAAGGCCTCGACGATCTCTTCGAACCGCTCGACCGTCAGGTCTTCATAGGTGTCGTCGCCGACCATGATCATCGGTGCGTTGACGCAGGCGCCAAGGCACTCCGACTCTTCCCAACTCAGCTTGCCGTCGGCGGAGATTTCGAGCGGATCGTGCGCAATCTTGTGCCGGCACGCTTCGAGCAGGTCGCCGGCGCCGCGCAGCATGCACGGGGTCGTGCCGCACACGATGATATGCGCCTCGCTGCCCACCGGCTTCAGCAGGAACTGCGTGTAGAACGTCGCGACCTCGAGCACGCGGATGTACGCCATGCCCAGCATGGTCGCGACTGCCTCGATCGCCGCGCGGCTGACCCAGCCCTGCTGCTCCTGCGCGCGCCATAGAATCTGGATCACAGCCGATTGCTGGCGGCCCGCGGGGTAGCGGGCAATGATCTTGTCCGCCCAGGCAAGATTCTCCGCAGTGAACGCGAAGCTCGCAGGCTGGATGGCATCGGGGGCGAGGCGACGGACGGACATCAGCGATCGACCTCACCGAAGACGATATCGAGCGAACCGAGAATGGCGGACACGTCCGCCAGCATGTGGCCGCGAGTCAGGAAATCCATGGCGCTCAGATGGGCAAAGCCCGGCGCCTTGATCTTGCAGCGGTAAGGCTTGTTGGTGCCGTCGGAGACGAGATAGACGCCGAACTCGCCCTTCGGCGCCTCGACGGCGGCATAGACTTCGCCCGCCGGAACCTTGAAGCCTTCGGTGTAGAGCTTGAAGTGGTGGATCAGCCCTTCCATCGACTGCTTCATCTCGGCGCGCTTGGGTGGCACGACCTTGCCGTCGGTCGACGACACCGGCCCCTGCCCTTCGGCCGAGTTCAGCAGTTCGATGCATTGCTTCATGATGCGGATCGATTGGCGCATTTCGTCCATGCGCACGAGATAGCGATCGTAGCAGTCGCCGTTCTTGCCGATCGGAATGTCGAATTCCATCCGGTCGTAGCACTCGTAAGGCTGCGCTTTGCGCAAGTCCCAGGCGACACCCGAGCCGCGGACCATCACACCGGAGAAGCCCCACTTCCATGCGTCTTCCGCCGACACGACGCCGATGTCGGCGTTGCGCTGCATGTAGATGCGGTTGCCCGTCATCAGCCCTTCGAGGTCGTCGAGAACCTTGAGGAACGGGTCGCAGAACGCGGCTATGTCGTCGACCAGCGCCTGCGGCAGATCCTGATGCACTCCGCCCGGGCGGAAATAGGCAGCATGCATACGGCTGCCCGAGGCGCGCTCGTAGAACACCATCAGTTTTTCGCGCTCGTCAAAACCCCAGAGCGGCGGAGTCAGTGCGCCGACGTCGAGCGCCTGCGTGGTGGTGTTGAGGATGTGGCTGAGGAGCCGGCCGATCTCCGCATAAAGGACGCGGATCAATTGGCCACGGAACGGTACTTCTAGGCCCAGCAGCTTTTCGACCGCGAGGCAGAAGGCGTGTTCCTGGTTCATCGGCGCGACGTAGTCGAGTCGGTCGAAATAAGGCACCGCCTGCAGATAGGTCTTGGTCTCAATCAGCTTTTCGGTGCCGCGATGCAGCAGGCCGATATGCGGATCGACGCGCTCGACGACTTCGCCGTCGAGCTCCAGCACCAGGCGCAACACCCCGTGCGCCGCCGGGTGCTGCGGGCCGAAATTGATGGTGAAGTTTCTGACGTCGGCTTCGGCCATTACGAACTCTTCTTCTCGTCGCCGGGGAGCACGTAGTCGGTGCCTTCCCACGGGCTCAGATAGTCGAACTGCCGGAATTCCTGCGCCAGCTTCACCGGCTCGTAGACGACGCGCTTGCGCTCTTCGTCGTAGCGAACCTCGACATAACCGGACGTGGGAAAGTCCTTGCGCAACGGATAGCCGTCAAAGCCGTAGTCGGTCAGGATGCGGCGCAGATCCGGGTGGCCCTCGAACAGAATGCCGTAGAAATCATAGGCCTCGCGCTCGTACCAATCGGCGCCCGGGAACACCGGCGTAATCGAGGGCACGGGGATTTCGTCGTCGGTGCGGACCTTCAACCGCAGGCGCACGTTCCTGGTCGGCGACAGCAGGTGGTAGACCACCTCGAACCGCTCGTCGCGCTCGGGATAGTCGGCACCGCACACGTCGATGATCGAAATGAAGCGAGTGCCATCGTCGTCGTGCAGCAGGCGCATCGCATCGACGATGGTCTCGCGATGCAACCGGACTGTCAGTTCGCCATAAGCAAGCTTCTGCTCGACGATGCGATCGCCCAGCAATGCCGTCACGCGCTCTTGCAGCGCCATCAGGTTCGGAGCGTCCCCCATGCTCGGCTCCTATCGCTCGATGGTGCCGGTACGGCGAATCTTCTTCTGCAACAGCAGCAGGCCGTAGAGCAGCGCCTCGGCCGTGGGCGGGCAGCCCGGTACGTAGATGTCGACCGGCACGACTCGGTCGCAGCCGCGCACCACCGAGTACGAATAGTGGTAGTAGCCGCCGCCATTGGCGCAGCTTCCCATCGAGACCACGTAGCGCGGCCCCGGCATCTGGTCGTAGACCTTGCGCAGCGCCGGAGCCATCTTGTTGGTCAGCGTGCCGGCGACGATCATCACGTCCGACTGGCGCGGCGAGGCGCGCGGGGCAAGGCCGAAGCGCTCCACGTCGTATCGCGGCATCGACATCTGGATCATCTCGACGGCGCAGCAGGCGAGACCGAACGTCATCCACATCAGCGAACCGGTGCGGGCCCAGTTGATCAACTCGTCCGTCGCAGTAACCAGGAAGCCCTTGTCGGCGAGCTCGTTGTTGATCTCGACGAAATACGGATCATCGGCGCCGATCGGCTTGCCGGTGCGCGGATCGAGCACGCCCTTGGGGGCCGGTGCGATGAGGGTCTCGTTCAATCCCATTCGAGTGCACCTTTCCGCCACTCGTAGACAAAGCCGATGGTCAGCACGCCCAGGAAGATCATCATCGACCAGAAGCCGAACCAGCCAACATCCTTGAAGGCCACCGCCCACGGGAACAGGAACGCCACCTCGAGATCGAAGATGATGAAGAGGATCGCCACGAGGTAGAAGCGGGCGTCAAACTTCATGCGGGCGTCGTCGAAGGCGTCGAAGCCGCACTCATAGGCCGAAACCTTCTCAGGATCGGGAGCTTTCACCGCGATGATGAAGGGCGCGAGCAGAAGCGCGAGACCGATGACGGCGGACAGGCCGATAAAGATCACTATCGGCAGGTAGTTGCTGAGCAGATCGTTCATTCTGCAGCCTGTTTTGCGGCGGCGGGGAGCAGCCAAAAAGCGCGGGCCAGAGGGCAATGATGGGCCTACTGGACGACGCAAATTTTACGCACCGGGCTTAGCTCACGCCCCTCCCCGATTCAAGAAAAACAAAACCTGATACTTCCTGTCACCTTATGCTCTGGAGCACACCATTGCGTGACCGGGCACACAAACGAAAAGCCCCCGCTTTCGCGAGGGCTTTCGTGCATGGGATCGTCCCGGTCGAGACGAGCTAATTCATGTGCCAGATCAGTCCGGCGGTGGCGCGGAGCGCGCCCGGCGCATGGCCGAAATAGCTGATGGCCTGCACATCGCCGCGGACGCTGAAATTGCTGGCGATACCGACTTCTGCCGCGCCACCGAAAGCGTAGACCGGCGTGCCGTTGAGCAGGCCGACACCGAGATCGCCGGTCAGCAGCACGTTGTCGCTGGCGAAGCCGCCGACTCGACCGAGTGCGAGGGCGTCGTAGGCGGTGAGGCCGTTGCCCCAATAGCCATCACCCTGGAACTCGGCGCCGGCAACGATGCCGTCGGTGACCTGGAAGTTGGCACCGACGACCACGCCGAGATTGCCATAGAGCGAATTGGCGAAGGTGCCGCCGGCGCTGGCGCCGAGATAGAGGCCTTCGAAATTGAACAGCGGGCTATTGTAGATCGGATCGGCGGGGCCGGACTGCAGCAGGTCGGCCGCGTTGGCCGCGGACGCCACGGAGACCGCCAGGGCGGCGCCGGCCAGGATAGAGAGCGCGAGTTTCATGGGGTTCCCCTTGGAGGTCGTACGTCGAGCAAAGGGATTTTGCGCCATTCGCGGCTTACCGACAATTAGCGACAAAGTTTAATCATCTCATAGGTTTAACGATTGGTTACCGGCCCCGCGGCGACCAAAACAAAGGGGCTCCGCAAGCGGAGCCCCTGGGAAGTCTTCTCCTGTGACGCCAGGAGAAGAAAATCTTAGAAGTGCCAGTTCAGGCCGACCTTGATGGCCGCCGAGTTCTGGTTCGAATTGGTCAGGTCGAAGTTGTACTGACCTTCGAGCTTCAGGCCGAGGTTTTCGGCAACGCCGAATTCCACGCCGGCACCAACCGGAACGTACCAGCTCGACGAGCTGCGCGTACCGATACCGGAGAAGGCGTAGAGGATCGCGTTATCGGCAACCACACCACCCACGCGGGCGGTGAGCTGGGCCGAGGCAGTCTTCGGAATACCGACGGTGCCTTCGAGTTCGGCGCCGAGCAGCAGGCCATTCATCGTGGTGTTGACGCCGAGATCGGCACCGAGCGCAAATGCGTTCGGAGCGGTCTGGCCCTGCAGGAAGGCACCAATGTAGCCGCCGTCCCAATTGAAGCTGTTGTCCACGACCGGAGCAGCTACCGGCGGCGTGTCAACGATAAGATCGGCAGCGAAGGCCGCCGACGAGAGCACAGCCGTAGCCGCGGTAGCGAGCAAGGCAAGCTTGAGAGAACGCATGTTCAAGTCCTTTTGTCTTTCTAAGTCAGAACCGACTTGGGAGCCGTCGATTCCGAGAACCCTCACTTAACGCCGATGACGCCCTTGCGACACCGCCCCCGCCCCGTTTTCGTCATTGCTGTGCCCCATTCGCCACACTCGGGCATTTGAGATAAGCAATTGTTAATTCACGAAAATATGACCTCCGCCCGAAGGCGCAGGCATTGTTCCCGCGATCTTGTGATCAGCCACTAGAAGTGGAAATTCGCGCCGAACTTCACCTGATCTTTTGGATTTGCCCCTGTGATTGGAACTGCGTGGACGTAGCGTGCATCGAGGGTGACGTTGTCGCTCACCGCCAGTTCGACGCCGCCGCCGAGCAGCGCATCGGCTTCGTCGGGGGGCCCCAGATCGGTTCCCACGCCGCCCACGCCATAGAGCGCCAGATTGTCGGTTGCGAGGATACCGGCCTTGCCGGTTGCCTCGAGATAAGAGGTCGAGCCATTGCCGCCGGCGAGGCCATGATACGCGACCTCGGCGCCCACCAGGATGAACTCGAATCGCGCGTCGGCGCCGACATCGAGCCCGAGGCCGTATTGCGTCCCGCCAACCGGGCTGGTGCGGGCGACGCCATACACGCCGGCGTAAAAGCCGTTCCAGTTGAAGCCGGCGTCGGCGACCGGAAGAGAATCGTTGCCCGAGGTCGACACCGTCATGAGATCAGCCGCCTTCGCCACAGCCGGCGAGGCGCTGATCAAAACTGCGATGGCGAGTTTGCCCAACAGGCGCATTCCGGTCCCCTATTTCGCCCGAGGTGAACAACGCCTGAACGAAGGCGGGGTTCCGTCGGCGAAAGATCGTTTGCCGCTGAATCGCGGCAGATGAGTTGCCGATTCAGCCATGCTTTTCGCGACCGAAAGTCGTCGGGTTTTGTGAGGGCATTTGGTCGCCGAGACGGCAGGATTAAGGCAGCCGCAGAATGTGGCCGATGCGCCACACGGCCCGATGCCGTGACGCACAACCCGACTGACAATGTTCAGAGAGGGTGGCGCGAGAGACGGGGCTCGAACCCGCGACCTTCGGCGTGACAGGCCGACGCTCTAACCAACTGAGCTACTCCCGCAGCGACGAAGCGGTAACCCCGCGCAACGTGGCGTCCGTGTAGCGGCGGTCACCGGGCAAGTCAAGCGCGCGTGAAGTGCCAAAATGCGGTTACAGCCGGTTCTTTGCAAACGCACGGCCGGAGCCGGATTTCAGATAGGGCACAAAGGCGAGCGCGCGGCTTTTGCCACGAAAGGCGAGATGGGTTTCGACCGGCCGAAGACGGGGCTTCGAGGTGTGGAAAACCGCGCCCGGTACGGATGCCGGAAGCGTGCGCGCCGACGCGTCATCTTCGGCTGCTATTGTAGAGGTGCTGTTCAAGGCGTGGCGCGTCCGCGCGAAGACTGGTGGGCGGTGACGGTCTCGAACCGCCGACCCTCTCGGTGTAAACGAGATGCTCTACCACTGAGCTAACCGCCCGTCCGAAGACGACGGGTGTACTATGGTTTCAGGGCTGGTCCGTCAACGTCGCCCCTGCCCCCGAAATGAAAAACGGCCCCGGCGCGGATGGCGCGCGAGGCCGTGAAGTCACGCAGGCGAAGCGATCAGTTGATCGCGTCCTTGAGGCCCTTGCCGGGCTTGAACTTGGCCTGCATCGACGCCGGGATCTTGATTTCGGCGCCGGTGGCCGGATTGCGGCCGATCGATGCCTTGCGCTTGGAAACGGAGAAAGTGCCAAAGCCCACCAGACGAACCTCGTCGCCCTTCTTCAGCGACTGGGTGACCGCGTCGAAGACGGCGTCGACGGCTTCACCGGCCTGCGCCTTGGTGATGTTCGCCGTGTCGGCGACGACGCCGATCAGATCGTTCTTGTTCATAGCGTTTCCTCACAATGAAAAGGCCGCCCTCACGGCGAACCAAAAATCGCGACGATAGATTGACGATTCCTCACGGAACGCAAGGGAATCCGGGCGTTTGCCCGCGTCACCGCCGCGGTGTCGTTAATGAAACCTCAAAACCTACCGGTCAATCGAAATCGCGCTCCATAGCGCCGGAAACGCCCGGATTCCGGGGTTTTCCACCAAATCGGATGCCCCATTGGGGGGAGCGGATCGGCGAAGGCCTCAAGATGAACGGAATTCTGCCCGCCGAAGCGACGAATCCCCTGCGATTCCGGATGATTCCGTCGACGATGAGGTCCTCGGGCCTCGTCATCGTCCAGGGCAAGTTGTAAACCGGCGTTCTACATATAGCGGCGGCCGGCGACCCAGACCGCCTTGATCACAGGCAGGCCGTCGACCACCTGTACGCGCAGCAGATCGGCACGGAGACCGGGTGCGATGCGGCCGCGGTCGGCCAAGCCGATGAGCCCTGCAGGCGCCGAGCTGACGGTGGCAATGGCGGCCGGCAGATTGCCGCGCCTTTCGGCGAGAATGAACGCCGCGTGCAGCAGGCTGCCCGGCACGTAGTCGGAAGTCAGCACGTCGAGCAGCCCTTCGGCCCAGAGCTCGAGCGCGCTGGCATTGCCCGAGTGCGAGCCGCCGAGCACGACGTTGGGCGAGCCCATGACGATCCTTTGGCCGAGTTCGCGGGCGCGGCGGGCAGCGACGAGCGTGGTGGGAAACTCGCTGATGGTGATGCCATCGCCATGCGACTGCTCGACATCGGCGACTGTGGTGTCGTCGTGGCTCGCCATGACGATCTGTCGCTCGCGGCCCGCAGCGCCGATGATGGCGCGCGCCTTAGGCACAAATTTTTCCTGCTGGACGAGACGGTCCGCCATGTAGGCGGCGAACTCTTCCTCGCTCCAGACCTGGTTGTTCTTTTTCTGCCGGAAGGCGCGATAGAGCGGCAGGTTGTGCCATTGCCGCTGGCCCGGCGTGTGGTCCATCAGCGATAACAGCCGCACGTAGGGATTGTCGACATGCGCCTCGATGATCGGCAACAGACCGGGATCGCTGAGCTCGCAGCGGAAGTGGAAATAGTGGTCGACCTTGAGCACGCCGGCCGCACGTGCGGCTTCGATACCCTCGATGGCCGCATTCAGCATCGCGGTGCGCTTGCCGGCACTGTCGTAGTCCCCCAGGGACAGGGAATCGAGCACGGTGGTGATGCCACTGCCGAGGATCTGCCAGTCGTGCATGAGCGCCGCAGCGGTGGCCGAGGGCCAACGGACGCCGGGCCGCGGCTGGAAATGGTGCTCGATGTTGTCGGTGTGGAGATCGATCAGCCCAGGGAGCAGGTAGTCGCCCCCGAAGTCGACCACCGGAGCTCCGGCCGCGGCGACGTCGACGATGCGCCCATCGGCAATGGCAAGATCGCCCTCGATCACGCGGTCGTCGAGCACGATCTTCGCGTTGGTCAGCATCGCGTCAAACGCGGTGTCCCCGTTCCGCGCCAGCAGCAGATCGTCCATCGTCAGCCCCCCGGCCCTTGCCCAAGAGGCGGATGCTTAGGCAAAAGCGGTGACGAAATTGCGACGCCTGTCTAGCCTGTTAGACAAGGTTGGCCTTAGCTCGCGACGGCGGCCGCCCTGCCCCGCCGAAACAGCCGCGGCAGCACCGGAACGGCCAGCAAATAGAGTGCCGCCGCCACCAACCACACCGCGCCGGGAAATCCAGGCACGGTCAGCGAGAAGATCGTCGTTCCAATCGGCGGGCCGGCGATCGAAGTGAGGCTCTGGGCGCTGGCGAGCACGCCCTGCAGTTCGCCCTGGCGATCTTCGCCGACCTCGGCCGACATCAACGCCTGCAACGCCGGCAGGCCCACGCCGCCGATGGCCGACAACGGCGAGAGCGCGAACGCCATCCAGCCCTGCGTTGCAAAGCCGAAGCCGAGGAACGCGACGGTATCGGCGACGATCCCGACGACGAGGGTCCAGCGCTCGCCGAAGCGCTTGGTCAATGGCCCCGTGACGAAGGCCTGGGCCAGCGCGTGGAAGGCGCCGAATCAGGCGAGCCAGATGCCCACCGTCATGCCATCCCAGTGGAAATTGGCCGTACTGTAGAGCACCGAGATCGTGCCGGGAATATCGCCGTTGATGGCAAAGATCAGGAACATCGCGAGCAGCGGCGCGAGGGCAGTGAAACTGAACGCCCATTTGAGCGGCGCGAAGGGATTGAGCGCCTTCAGCTCGAGCGGCTCGGCACACGGCTTTCCTTAAGCACCGTCAAGGCGAGGACAAGGTTGATGCCGTTGAGCACGGCGGCAACCAGGAACGGCGCGCGGATAAAATAGATGCTCAGCAGCCCGCCGAGTATCGGCCCGACGATGAAGCCGACGCCGAACGCCGCGCTCATCCAGCTAAAGCGTTGCGCGCGGTCCTTCTCATCGGAAATGTCGGCAATATAGGCGCCGGCGACCGACATGTTGGCGCTGGTGACGCCGGCGATGATACGGCCGACGACCAGCACCCACAGCGTCGGCGTGAAAGCCATGATCAGGTAGTCGATGGCCGCCCCGGCAAGCGAGAAGATCATTACCGGCCGGCGCCCGATGCGGTCCGAGAGCAATCCAAGGATCGGCGAGAACACGAACTGCATCGCCGCATAGGCCGCGACGATGATGCCGTAAGTGGTCGAGACCTGCCCGCTGCCGGTCAGCTCTTCGAGCAGCGACGGCAGAATCGGAAAGATCAGCCCGACGCCGATGGCGTCGAGCGCGACCACCAGGATGATGACGAAAAGCGAGCGGTTCACGACACCGCCTCCTTATCAACGATAAGGCAACTTATCGGTGATAAAGTGCTTTATCGGTGATAAGTCATGTACCGACATGGCAATCGAACGCGAAAAAATCCTCGATGCGGCGCTGGCGCTGCTCAATGACGTGGGGCTGGACCAGTTCACCACGCGTCGGCTCGCCGAGCGGCTGGGCGTACAGCAGCCGGCCCTCTACTGGCATTTCAAGAACAAGTCCGAACTGCTCGACGCGATGAACGGGTTGATGCTCTCGCGCTACCACGCCGACCGCCTGCCTTCGCCCGGCGAAAGCTGGGAGGATTTCACCATCGCCAACGCCCATAGCCATCGGCGTGCGCTGCTGGCAGTGCGCAACGGCGCCCGCCTCAATGCCGGCACTCGGCCGACCACGCGCGAGTTCTCCGACGCCGAACGCCAGTTGCAGCTTTACGTCGATGCCGGCTTTACGGCGCACGAGGCATTCAGCATCGCCATCAGCGTCAGCCGCTACGTGGTCGGCTTCGTGCTCGAGGAGCAGGACGAACGCGACCGCGCCGATGACGGCGAAACCGAATGGGGCGATGGCGATCCGCTGGGAGAGGTCGCGCCCTACCCGATCCTTTCGACGGCGCTGAGGCCGCTGCTCGAGGGGGGCAGCATCAACACCATCGGCGTCTTCGACGCCGGCCTCTCTTATATGGTTGCCGGCATGCGCCAGAGCCTGGCGCGCAATCTGGCGTCGCGAGCGCCGGCACCGGCCCGCGCCCCCCGCCGGCGGACACCCCGCAGCTAGCCATCGGGCATGCCGCCGCCATTGGCACGATCGTCACGCGGCGGAGTGAGAAACGTTCCGTCACTTGGGCGCCACGCTGGATAGCGTCACGTTCAAACAAAAGCGGCGCCCGGAGGCGCCGCTTGAAAGTCCGTTCTAGAACCGCGCCTCAGTGAGCGACGGTGCCGGCCTCGTCGCCATCGAGCGTGAGATCGGCCACGACCGGCGCCACCTTGGGCGTCTCGTCATAGGTCCAGTCGATCGGCTCCGGCTGGCGGACCAGCGCGTGGCTCAGCACCTCGTCCATCCGGCTGACCGGGATGATCTCCATCCCCTTGGCGACGATCTCGGGGATTTCCTTGAGATCGCGCACATTCTCGGCCGGGATCAGCACCGTCTTGATGCCGAAGCGGAGCGCCGCGAGCAGTTTCTCCTTGAGACCGCCGATCGGCAGCACCCTGCCCCGCAGCGTCACCTCGCCGGTCATCGCTACGTCGTGCCGCACCGGAATGCCTGTCATCACCGAGACGATCGCGGTCGCCATGCCGACGCCGGCGGACGGACCGTCCTTGGGCGTTGCGCCCTCCGGCACGTGGACATGGATGTCACGCGTGTCGAACAGCGGCGGCTTGATGCCGAAATCGACCGCCCGCGAGCGGACATAGCCGTTCGCCGCCTGGATCGATTCCTTCATCACCTCTTTGAGGTTGCCGGTGACGGTCATGCGGCCCTTGCCGTGCGTCATCACCGCCTCGATGGTCAGCGTCTCGCCCCCGACCGAAGTCCAGGCGAGACCAGTGACGAGGCCGACCTGCGGCTCGGCGTCGATCTTGTCGTTCCTGTAGTACGGCGGGCCGAGATATTCCTCGAGCAGTTCGGGCGTGATGGTGACCTTCTTGCTCTTACTCTGCATAATCTGGCGCACGGACTTCCGCATCAGCTTGGAAATCTCGCGCTTCAAATTACGCACGCCGGCTTCGCGGGTGTAGTCGCGCACGACCTTCATCAGCAAAGCGTCGTCGAGCACGAATTCCTTCGCCTCGAGGCCGTTTTCCTTCAGCGTCTCGGGGATCAGGTGCCGCCGGGCGATCTCGAACTTCTCCTCCTCGGTGTACCCCGAGAGGCGGATGATCTCCATGCGGTCCATCAGCGGGCCGGGGATGTTGAGCGTGTTCGAGGTGGTCACGAACATCACGTCGCTCAGGTCATAATCGACCTCGAGGTAGTGGTCGGCAAACGTACTGTTCTGCTCGGGGTCGAGCACTTCGAGCAGCGCCGAAGACGGATCGCCGCGGAAGTCCTGGCCCATCTTGTCGATCTCGTCGAGGAGGAACAGCGGGTTCGACTTACCCGCCTTCTTCAGCGACTGGATCACCTTGCCTGGCATCGAGCCGATATAGGTCCGGCGGTGACCACGGATTTCGGCCTCGTCGCGCACGCCGCCCAGCGACATGCGGATGAATTCACGGCCGGTCGCCTTGGCGATCGACTTGCCGAGCGAGGTCTTGCCGACGCCCGGGGGGCCGACGAGGCAGAGGATCGGGCTCTTGAGCTTGCCGGTGCGCGACTGCACCGCGAGATACTCGACGATGCGCTCCTTGACCTTTTCGAGGCCATAGTGATCGGCATCGAGCACTTCCTGCGCGTAGTTGAGGTCGCGCTTGATCTTGCTCTTTTTGCCCCACGGCAAAGACAGCAACCAGTCGAGATAATTGCGTACGACGGTCGCTTCCGCCGACATCGGGCTCATGGTCTTGAGCTTTTTCAGCTCGGCGTCGGCCTTCGTGCGGGCTTCCTTGCTCAGCCTGGTCTTTTTGATGCGGTCCTCGAGCTCGGTGAGCTCGTTGGTGCCTTCTTCGCCGTCGCCAAGCTCGCGCTGGATCGCCTTCATCTGCTCGTTGAGGTAATACTCGCGCTGCGTCTTCTCCATCTGCCGCTTGACGCGGGAGCGGATGCGCTTTTCGACCTGCAGCACTCCGATCTCGCCTTCCATCAGACCGAGAATCTTCTGCAGACGCTCGCTCACCGAAACGGTCGAAAGCAGGTCTTCCTTCTCGGTGATCTTGATGACGAGGTGGCTCGCGATGGTGTCGGCGAGCTTGCTGGCGTTCTCGATCTGGCCGACGGCGTTGACGACCTCGGCCGAAATCTTCTTGTTCAGCTTGACGTAGTTTTCGAACTCGGTCTGGGCCGAGCGCGCCAAAGCCTCGACCTCGACGGCATCGCCTTCGGGCTCGACCAGTGTGGTCGCTTCGGCCTCGAAATAATCCTCGGTCTGCAGGTAGCGGTCGATGGTCGCGCGGTTGAGGCCTTCGACCAGCACCTTCACGGTGCCATCGGGCAGCTTCAGCAGTTGCAGCACGGAGGCGATGGTGCCGGTGGCGAAGATATCGCCCGGGGCCGGATCATCGTCCTGCGCATTCTTCTGTGTGACGACGAGGATGTGCTTGTCGTCGCGCATGACCTCTTCGAGCGCCTTCACGGATTTCTCGCGGCCGACGAAGAGCGGCACGATCATCCCGGGGAAAACCACGATGTCTCTGAGGGGCAGGACCGGATAGACGCGGTCCCGATCGAATTCGGCGCCGTTGGAGGTGACGTCCGACATGTCTTGTCCTTTCCGGGGCACGTGGGAGGAAGGAAACGAGAAAACGTGCCCAAACCAGCAATCAGTTTGACGCCTGCAGCAGGCCGTCAGCCTGATTCTGCTTATTAAATAGGGTCGCAGCTTCGAGAGACAAGTCAACCTAAGCGGCAATATCAGGGCGGGCAGCAGCTGTGTCCTTGGCGCATCGGGCACACCGGAGTGACTAAGGCTTTGCCTGAACGTAGCGCGCCCGCGGCCGGATCGGCGCGCCGCTGGCGATCTGCTCCAGCATGTGGGCCAGCCAGCCGACACACCGCGCCAGAGCAAAGATGGTCATCGGGGCGGATTTCGGCAAATCGTGTATCGCGGCAAGGGCTGCGAGCGCGAAGTCGATATTTGGGCGCTCGCCGACTACGCTGTCGGCGGCAGCGCACAGCGCCGCATAGGCCGGAGGCAGCGAAAGCCGGGCGAGCAGCGCCGCCGCCCGTGGATCGTCGTTGGGATAGAGTCGATGACCAAAGCCCGGCACCGCGCGTGCCTCGCCGAGCCAGTCGCGCAGGATATCGGCCGGGTCGGTATCGGCATCCTCGAACTCCTCGGCCAGCGCGATCACCGCCGACGCCGCCTGCCCGTGTAGGGGGCCCGTCAGCGTCGCAAGGCCGGCCAAAGCGCCGGCGGCAAGCGAGGCGCCGGTGGAGACCGCGATGCGGGCGGCGAAGGTGGAGGCGCTGAGTTCGTGGTCCGCAAGCAGCACCAGCGCCCGGCGGATGTCATCGGCGGCGGCGGGACGCGCAAACGACACGGCGAGCCGTTCGTGCAGCATGCCGGTGCCCGGCCCGGCCAAGCCATCGGCCAGGCTCGACAGCACGCCCACGGCATCGTCGCGCAGCGCCGCCGGTGGACGATAGAGGCTCACCGGATCGGCGGCAGCACGTTCGGCCAATGCGCGGAAAGCCGCCGCCAGTGAGCCGGCGGCGCCGACAATGGATCGGTGCATCGTGAGCGGTGGAAACCCACCCCACAGCAGGTCGGCGATGGCTTCGAGCGGTGCCGTCTCGCTGATCGAGATGGCATCGAGGCCCCGATACAGCAACCGCCCGTTGACGACCGTCGATATCGACGTCGACAGCACGGGGTCACCCCAACTGATCGCCTCTGCCGCCACCGTTTCGGCGCGCGGACGGCCGCTGGCCCGGCGCGCCAAACGGTCGACATCATCGCCATTGTAGAGGCTGCGGCGCGGATCGGCGGGGTCCGGCCGTGCCTTGATCCGGCCGCGGCTGACGCTGGCGTAGAGCGTCTGCGGCTTCACCCCCAGCCGTCGGAGCGCCTCTTCGGCTGCCAGCCACATTGATCATTTCCATCAAGATTGACGTCAACATGGACGATCCTATCTTCACGCCTGCACGAAGAAAAGGAGCTCAAATGGCGATCGGTCTCGATGACGTAGTGGCGGCGGAAACGACATTGTCGGATGTGGACGGCCTCGCCGGCCGCCTCATCATCCGCGGGCATTCGCTCGATGAACTTGCCGGCTGTGTCAGCGCTGAGACGGTGCTGGGGATGTTGTTCGACGGCGCCTTCGACCAGTCCCCGTCCCAGGCGACTCTGGGCGCAGCGCGCGTCGCTGTCTTCCAGCGGTTCGCCCCGCTGCTGGTGCAAATGACGGCCCTGCCCCTTTACGACGCCGTCCGCGCGCTGGTCGCCCAGTTGCCCGACGATGCGTCGCTGCAGACGGCGCTGCTGCTCGTCGCCGCACCGGCTGTTGCCGTGCCCGCGCTCATCCGCCTGCGCAACGGCTCGCAACCCGTATCGCCCGATGCCAATGCCGCCCATGCCGCCGATATCCTGCGCATGCTGCACGATAGCGAGCCGTCGCCGGCCGAGATCGCCGGGCTCGACACCTATCTGGTGACCGTCGCCGATCACGGCCTCAACGCCTCGACCTTCGCCGCTCGCGTGGTGGCCTCGACGCAGGCCGGCCTCATCTCGTCGGTCCTTGCGGCCTATGGCGCATTGAAGGGTCCGCTACACGGCGGTGCGCCCGGCCCGGTGCTTGATATGCTGGACGCCGTCGGCACTGCCGACCGGGCGGAAGCGACACTCGCCGCAATGCTGGGCCGAGGCGAGCGGCTGATGGGCTTTGGCCACCGCATCTATCGCGTACGCGATCCGCGCGCCGACGCGTTGAAGGCTGTCCTCGGCGGCTTGCAGCGGACCGAGCGCCTGGACCTCGCGCTCGCAGTCGAAGCGGCCGCGCTGAAGCTGCTGCGCGCGAAAAAGCCCGACCGGCCGCTCGAAACCAACGTCGAGTTCTTCACCGCCCTGCTGCTCGACGCCCTGGGCTTCCCGCGCGACGCCTTCACCGCGGTGTTCGCCATGGGCCGCACCGGCGGCTGGATTGCGCATTCGCGCGAGCAGGCCATGTCCGGCCGCCTGATCCGCCCGAAATCGCGCTATGTCGGCCCGGGCGCGCAACTGGCCGCCTAGGGTCCCTGCCGCCTTCGGCGAGCCAAGCGACCCAAACGAAAAGCGCCGGGACATGCCCGGCGCTTCGAACTTTGTTCAGGTGGCTTGGATCAGGCGCTCGTCGACAGCGCTTCTTCCTTCTTGCGCTCCGAGTAGATGTAGAGCGGGCGCGTGTCCTTGTTGGTCACCACGTCCTCGGAGATCACCACCTCTTCGACGCCTTCGAGCGACGGCAGATCGAACATGGTGTCGAGCAGGATGCCCTCCATGATCGAGCGCAGGCCGCGCGCACCGGTCTTGCGGGTGATCGCGTGGCGGGCGATGGCCTTGAGGGCGTCCTCGTGGAAGGTCAGTTCGACCTCTTCCATCGCGAACAGCCGCTGGTACTGGCGCACCAGCGCGTTCTTGGGTTCGGTCAGGATCTGCATCAGGGCCGGCTCGTCGAGGTCTTCGAGCGTCGCGATCACCGGCAGGCGGCCGATGAACTCCGGGATCAGGCCGAACTTGACCAGATCTTCCGGGGCGACCTCGCGCAGCACGTCGCCGACGCGGCGGTCCTGCGGGTCCTTGACGGTGGCATTGAAGCCGATGCCCGAGCCTTCCGAACGCGCCGCGATGATCTTTTCGAGGCCGGCAAAGGCGCCGCCGCAGATGAACAGGATGTTGGTGGTATCGACCTGCAGGAATTCCTGCTGCGGATGCTTGCGCCCACCTTGCGGCGGCACGGAGGCGACGGTGCCTTCCATGATCTTGAGCAGCGCCTGCTGCACGCCCTCGCCCGACACGTCGCGGGTGATCGAGGGATTGTCGGACTTGCGGGAAATCTTGTCGACTTCGTCGATGTAGACGATGCCGCGCTGCGCCTTCTCGACATTGTAGTCGGCAGCCTGGAGCAGCTTCAGGATGATGTTTTCGACGTCCTCGCCAACATAGCCGGCTTCGGTGAGGGTCGTCGCGTCGGCCATCGTGAACGGCACGTCCAAGATGCGCGCCAGGGTCTGGGCCAACAGCGTCTTGCCGGTGCCGGTCGGGCCGACGAGCAGGATGTTGGACTTCGAGAGCTCGACGTCCTGATTCTTGGTGGCGTGATGCAGGCGCTTGTAATGGTTGTGCACCGCGACAGACAGGTTGCGCTTGGCGCGCGACTGGCCGATCACATAGTCGTCCAGGACCTTGTAAATCTCCTGCGGGGTCGGCACGCCGTCGCTGGACTTCACCATCGAGGTTTTGTTTTCCTCGCGGATGATATCCATGCACAGCTCCACGCATTCATCACAGATGAATACGGTGGGCCCGGCGATCAACTTGCGAACTTCGTGCTGCGACTTGCCGCAGAACGAGCAGTACAGCGTATTCTTGCTGGTTTCGCCGGTGGAAGATTCTTTGGACATCCGTCACTCCTCGAGGGCCGCTGCCCTCGCCAACCTGCGTTACGTTCGACGCTAACGCACGAGACTTAAACAATATGTTGCCGGATCGAGCTTAGCGACCGACCCGGCCCCCCACAATGACAGGAGTGTCACACTCCGCGGTTGCATTCGCTCACCGTTAACGTCGGCGTTTTCAGGCCGTTGCCTCGGGTGCCGCGCGCTTTTCGAAGATCTGGTCGATGAGGCCGAACTCCTTGGCCTCGACCGGATCGAGGAAGCGGTCGCGCTCGAGCGCGGTATGAATCGCCTCGTAATCCTTGCCGGTGTGCTTGACGTAGATCTCGTTGAGCCGGCGCTTCAGCTTCTCGGTGAACTGAGCATGGATCAGGATGTCGGTCGCCTGACCCTGATAGCCGCCGGACGGCTGGTGCACCATGATCGACGAGTTCGGCAGCGAGCCCCGCATGCCGGCTGCGCCGCCTGCAAGCAGCAGCGAGCCCATCGACGCGGCCTGCCCGGTGCATAGCGTCGCCACCGGCGGGCGGATGAACTGCATCGTGTCGTAGATCGCGAGGCCCGACGTCACCACGCCACCGGGCGAGTTGATGTACATGTTGATCTCCTTCTTCGGGTTCTCGGACTCGAGGAAGAGAAGCTGTGCGACGATCAGGGAGGCCATGCCGTCCTCGACCTGACCGGTCACGAAAATGATGCGCTCCTTGAGCAGGCGCGAATAGATGTCGAAAGCGCGCTCGCCGCGATTGGTCTGCTCGACCACCGTGGGCACGAGGTAGTTGTAGAAGGTATCGATAGGATCTCTCATCCAGATGCCCCTGAGCGTTTGGAAATGCCGAATCGGCGCAATGACCGAAGTGATGCGAGGCCACGTTAAGGCCCGGTAAAGCGAGAGATAGGCGGGACTGTGGCGGGTAACAAGCCACACGCAGGTAACTGGCCGCACGGGTTACCTGCGCGGTTAATGCTGCGCCTCAGGCGGCCGCCGTCCGGTCAGCTCGAAAAGCCGACGGTGACGCCATGTTTGCGGAAAAACGCCTGCATGAGCTTGCGGCCCTGCCGGTTGTTCTGGGCCAACTTCGCCGGCTCGAACACCGCTTCCTTCACGCCTTCGCGCGCCATGGCCGCCTTCAGCACCGCGATATGGTCCAGCAGGTCGGCATTGTCCGCCTTGAGGGAGGCATAGATGTTGTCGATTGCCTGCTGCAGGCTGACGTCGCTCATGGCGGACTCCGGGATTGCGGGGTGGGCTTTATGGCGCGTCGCGGCTGACCGCAAGGGCTTTCCGCCGGCCGGGGTCGATGTATAGCTTTCTTGCCTTACTCCGACACCGGGACCTGCCTTGACCGAACCCGCCTTCTCCCTCGCCGACGGCCGCGCCACGGCCAAGCCGCGCGACCCAGCCTTCTATCAGAACCCCTATGCCTTCTATTCGGCGCTGCATCTCGGTACCCCGACATTCCTCTGGGAGGATTACGGGCACTGGTGCTTCACCGATTTCCGGCAGGTGAACGCGCTGCTGCGCGACAAGCGCTTCGGCCGCCAGATTCTCCATGTCGCGACGCGCGAGGAATTGGGCTGGGCGCCACCCAAGGACCACACCGCAGCGTTTGACCTCACCGAGAAATACTCGCTGCTGGCGCTCGAGCCGCCGGCGCACACGCGGCTGCGTACGCTGGTCAACCGGGCGTTCGTGTCGCGGCATGTCGAGGCGCTGCGGCCGCGCATCGAGCGGCTGGCCAACGAGATCATCGACGGCTTCGAGGCTGATGGCGGGGTGGAACTGATCAAGGCGTTCGCCGCGCCGATCCCCGCAGTGGTGATCGCCGAAATGATCGGACTGCCCGCCGAGATGGCGCCGCAATTGCTCAACTGGTCCAACCGCATGGTCCAGATGTACATGTACGGCGTCACCCGTGAGACCGAGCTCGACGCCAACCAGGCGTCCGCGGACTTCATGGCGTACCTTCGCGAGGTGATCGCCGAGCGCCGCAGGGCGCCCAAAGAAGACCTCCTCACCCACATGCTGACCGCCGAGGTCGATGGCGAAAAGCTGAACGAGGAGGAGGTCGTCTCGACCGCGATCCTGCTGCTCAACGCCGGGCACGAGGCGACGGTGCACACCACCGGCAATGCCACCAAGACCATCCTCGAGAGCGGACGCGACCCGCAAACGCTGTTCGCCGGCGACAAGCAAACGGAAGCGACGGTGGAGGAGTGCCTGCGTTTCGACGCCCCGCTCCACATGTTCACGCGCTATGCCCTCAGCGACATCACCTTGGACGACGGGCTGAGCTTCAAGAAGGGCGACACCATCGGGCTGATGCTCGGCGCGGCCAATCGCGATCCGAAGCGGTTCAAGGACGCCGACAGCTTCGATCCGTTCCGGACCGACGGACAGAATGTCAGTTTTGGCGCCGGCATCCACTTCTGCATCGGGGCGCCTCTGGCCCGGATCGAACTGCAGGTTGCGCTGTCGACGCTATTCAAGCGATTGCCCGCACTGAAGCTCGCGACCGAGCCGCGCTACAACAATGTCTATCACTTCCACGGACTGGAAAGGCTCGATGTGGCCTGGTAGCGCCCGGCCGCGCCGACCGGATCTGGACGCCGGCGGCAGCAAAACCTGCACCTGACGCTTATATTGCCGCCGAGCGATAGCGATGTCCTCGGTTTGAGGTCGGACTCCTGCTGATCTCGAAGCCGTTCTAGACCAGCGCCGCAAGCGCCTGCGGGATCAGGTCGGGCAAATCCTCCGAGATGAGGCCCGGGCCGCCGAAGAGGTTGGCCGCGGCGCTGTGGACATAGACCGCCGCGGCCGCGGCCTCGAACCCCGGCATCTGCTGGGCGAGGAATCCGCCGACGATGCCGGCCAACACGTCGCCGGAGCCGGCGGTGCCGAGGCCCGGCGGCGCGTTGTCATTGATCGCCACACGGCCGTCCGGCGCGGCAATGACAGTGTCGGAGCCTTTGTAGACGATCACCGCGCCCGAGCGCTCGGCAGCAGAACGGGCACGGTCGAGCTTCGAGCCCGCGAGGTCGCCGAAGAGCCGGGTAAACTCGCCCTCGTGCGGTGTCAGCACGACTGGCCGATCGGCGCGGGCTTTGATCGCCTGGAACAGCGTTGCGGGCGCGTCCTTGAACACGGTGATCGCGTCGGCGTCGAGCACGGCCGCGGGCGCCAACCCCAGAATATCGAGCACGTGCTCGCGGGTCGCATCGCTCACTCCGGCACCCGGCCCGATGACTGCCGCATTGACCTTGCCACCGACGAGCTCACGCAGTTCCTCGCGCGTCTCGAACGGCTTGGTCATCACCGCCGTGACGCTGGCCGCCTGCACCAGCAGCGCCTCCCGGCTGCCGATCAGAGTCACCGCCCCTGCTCCGGCCCGCAGCACGGCGGTGGCCGAGAGTCGCGTTGCGCCGGTCTGCAATGGGCCTCCCGAGACCACGACGCAGTGCCCGCGCGAATATTTGTGCGCCTCGTGCCCGACCTTCGGGATCGACCACAGATGCGGTCCGTTCTGCCACGTCCTGGGGTGGATCTCGGCCAGAACATCGTTTGGAATGCCGATGTCGGCCAACACAACCTCACCACAGAGGTCCCGCCCCGGCGCCAGCAGATGTCCGGGCTTCTTGCGAAAGAACGTTATGGTGAGCGACGCCTGAATCGCCGTTCCACGAACCTGCCCGGTGGCGCCATCGACTCCAGACGGAATGTCGATCGAGACGATGGGCACGCCTCGCCTCTTGGCCGTCTCGATCAGCACCGCCATCCAGCCCAGGACGTCGCGGTCAAGACCCGCGCCCAGCAATGCGTCGACGACAAGGCCCACACCACCGAAGTTCGCCTCGCCGGTCTCGCCCCAGCGGCCGGCGTTTATGGCCGCGTCGCCCTTGAGCCCGGCGCGATCGCCGGCAAGCGTTACGGCGACCGACCAGCCCGCGTCGCGCAACTGCCGCGCCACCACAAAGCCGTCGCCGCCATTGTTGCCCGGCCCGCACAGCACCAGCACGGGCCGCTTGCCATAGCGGCGCAGGACTTCGCTGGTCACCGCCCGCCCCGCGTTCTCCATCAGCGCCAGCGATGGGATACCGCCGGCTTCGGCCAGCCGATCGGCGCGGGACATTTCGGCGGGGGTGAGGAGTTCAAAGCTCATGACGTCATATAGCCCACCGTGTCATTCCACAAAACAGAAAGGCCGCCCGAAGGCGGCCCTTTCAAACTCAATTACCAACCATCTCAGTGGTCGTGATCATGGTCGTGGTTGTGTTCCTCGGGGACGTCGTCGCCTTCGTCCTGGATCAGCTTGCCCAGCTCTTCGCGGGTCATCGGCTTGTCGGTCTGCGTCGCCTGCTCGGCAATGAAATCGACGACCTTGTTCTCGAACACCGGCGCACGCAGCCCGGCGAGTGCCTGCGGGGTCTTGCGATAATAGTCGTAGACCTGCTGTTCCTGACCGGGGAAGCGGCGCACTTCGGCGATCAGCGCCTGCTGGTGCTCTTCCTCGGTCACTTCGATCTTGTTCTGGTTGCCGACTTCAGCGACCACCAGCCCGAGGCGCACGCGGCGGTCGGCGATGTTGCGATACTGCTTGCGGGCTTCCTCTTCGGTCGTGCCCTCGTCCTCGAACGAGCGACCGTGCTGCTCGACCTCGTGCTTGACGCGCTCCCAGATGGTGTCGAACTCGGCGTCGACGAGCTGCTCCGGCACGGCGAACTTGTGGCCTTCATCGAGGGCATCGAGGATCTGCCGTTTGACGGCCTGACGGCTCATCGAGGCGAGCGCGGTGCCCATCTGCTCACGCACGGCCTCGCGCAGCGCGGCGAGGTCGTCAAGGCCGAGACGCTTGGCGAAATCGTCGTTGAGCTCGCCGGCCTGCGGCGCATCGATATGGAGCACCGTGACGTCGAAGCTCGCCGTCTTGCCCTGCAGCTCGGCGCGGTTGTAGTCGGCCGGGAACGTGACCTCGATGGTGCGGGTCTCGTTCTTTTTCATGCCCACGAGCTGCTCTTCGAAGCCGGGGATGAAGTCGCCGGCGCCGACGATGACGTGAGCGTGGTCGGAGCTGCCGCCGGCAAAGGTCTTGCCGTCGATCTTGCCGACGAACGAAATGCCGAGATTGTCGCCATTCTCGACCGCGCCCTCATCGGATTTCGGCTCGTAGCCGCGGTTCTGGCGGAAAACGCGCTCGACTTCCTTGGTGACGTCCTCGTCGGTGATCTCGACCACCGGCTTGTCGAGCTTCAGCGACTTGAAATCCATCAGGTCGACGGTGGGCAGCACTTCGTAGCTGACGTCGAACGCCAGGTCGGACTCGCCGTCGAGCACCTTGTTGAGCACCGTCTGGTCTTCGGGCAGGTCGACCTTGGGCTGGGCGGCGGCGCGCTCGGAGCGGGTGTTCAGCGCCTCGCCGACCGTCGAATTGATCGCATCCTGCATCACCTCGGCCATGGCCGACTTGCCATAGGTCTTGCGCAGGTACGTCATCGGCACCTTGCCGGGGCGGAAGCCCTTGATGTTCGCCTGGCCCTTGAGCTCGTCGAGACGGGCGTCGAGGCGCGTCGTCAGGTCCGCCTGAGGGATAACCAGGCTCAGCTTGCGCTTCAGGCCTTCGTTGAGGGTTTCGGTGACCTGCATTCACGAGTTCCGTTTGTTATCTGTTCTGCCGGGACAGGGATGACGGCGAGGACTGGTGCGGGTGAGAGGACTTGAACCTCCACGCCTTGCGGCGACGGAACCTAAATCCGTTGCGTCTACCAGTTTCGCCACACCCGCAAACCGCCCTACGGCCGGGCTGCGGACGCATCTATATGAAGACACGAAGTCAGTCAAAGGCAGAGTCTTCGCCGCGACCGCCCAATCTGCAGGCAGCAGCCTCCCCGGCCCGAATTGTTTTGACCAAGATTGCACCAATGTGCACATTTCTTGGGCACAAGCGCCTTCGGGTGACGGAGAACTCGCCGCCGGAAACCCGCCTGACCCATTGAAAGTCTTGGCTTTCTCCCGCGGGCCGCAGGCTGGCATGCGCTGTGCATAATGACAGGCAACACCCGCAAGGCGTGTAGTGGAGACTGCGATGAAGAAGATCGAGGCGATCGTAAAGCCGTTCAAGCTCGACGAGGTCAAGGAGGCGCTGCAGGAAGTCGGCCTGCAGGGCATCACCGTCACCGAGGCGAAAGGCTTTGGCCGGCAGAAGGGACACACCGAGCTCTACCGGGGCGCGGAATATGTCGTCGACTTCCTGCCCAAGGTGAAGATCGAGGTCGTGTGCCCGGACGAATATGCGGACAAGGCCATCGAGGCTATCCGCAACGCCGCGCAAACCGGCCGCATCGGCGATGGCAAGATCTTCGTCTACTCGATCGAGCAAGCCATTCGCATCCGCACGGGCGAATTCGGCGACGCTGCGCTCTGAGCGCCGTCGCAGCTAAAACACCAGGATTTTCAACGGGGACCACCATGACGACTGGCAGCGACATTCTAAAGAGGATCAAGGACGAGAACATCAAATACGTTGATCTGCGCTTCACCGATCCGCGCGGGAAGCTGCAGCACGTGACCTTCGATCAGACCATGATCGACGAAGACATCTTCGAAGAAGGTACGATGTTCGACGGTTCCTCGATCGCCGGCTGGAAGGCGATCAACGAGTCCGACATGGTGCTCATGCCCGATCCGGACTCGGCCTATATGGACCCATTCTTTTCGGCCTCTACGCTCGCCATCAACTGCGACGTGCTCGACCCCCTGACCTACCAGCCCTACAGCCGCGATCCGCGCACCATCGCCAAGAAGGCCGAGGCCTATGTGAAGGCGCTGGGCATCGGCGACAGCGTCTATTTCGGCCCCGAGCCCGAGTTCTTCATCTTCGACGACGTGAAGTATGCCAACACCACCTACAAGGTGGGCTTTTCGGTCGATCATTCGGAACTGCCCACCAACAACGACACCGACTACGAGCAGGGCAATAACGGCCACCACATCGGACTGAAGAAGGGCTATTTCCCGGTCCCGCCGCTCGACAGCGCCCAGGACATGCGCGGCGAGATGCTGGCGGCGATGGGCGCGATGGGCGTGCCGATCGAAAAGCACCACCACGAGGTGGCGTCGGCGCAGCACGAGCTCGGCATCAAATACTGCCCGATCATCAAGGCCGCCGACAGCGTCCAGATCTACAAGTACGTGATCCACCAGATCGCCGACGCCTACGGCAAGACCGCGACCTTCATGCCCAAGCCCGTCTATGGCGACAATGGTTCGGGCATGCACTGCCACCAGTCGATCTGGCGCGAGGGCAAGAACCTCTTCGCCGGCGACCAGTATGCGGGCCTGTCGATGGAAGCCCTCTACTACATCGGCGGCATCATCAGGCACGCCAAGGCCATCAACGCCTTCACCAACCCGACCACCAACAGCTATAAGCGCCTGGTGCCCGGCTTCGAAGCGCCGGTGCTGCTCGCCTATTCGGCGCGCAACCGCTCGGCCTCGTGCCGCATCCCGTTCGGCCAGTCGCCGAAGGCCAAGCGCGTCGAAGTGCGCTTCCCCGATCCGCTCGGGAACCCGTATCTCGGTTTTGCGGCGATGCTGATGGCCGGCCTCGACGGCATCAAGAACAAGATCCACCCCGGCGAGCCGATGGACAAGGATCTCTACGACCTACCCAAGGAAGAGCTGGCGCAGATCCCGACCGTGTGCGGCTCGCTGCGCGAGGCGCTCGAGAGCCTCGACAAGGATCGTGAGTTCCTGACCGCCGGCGGCGTGTTCGAGAACGACATGATCGACAGCTACATCGACCTCAAGATGACGGAAGTGATCAAGTTCGAGCACACCCCGCATCCGGTCGAATACGAGATGTACTACTCGGCGTAACGCGTGCCGCATCGACGAACTGGAAAGGGCCCGGCAGGGCCCTTTTTGTTGGCGGTTACGACCCGGAGTCCAACACCGGCAATAGAGTGGGCTCCGGGCCGGCAGCGGTCGCACGGCGCGCCTGCTCCCATTCGTTGGGTGCGCGCACCAGATCCTCGACGGCGTCCGGCGCCTGGTCCTCGAGGAACCTCACCGCAAATCCGACCTCGAGGTGGCGCACCACCCGGCCGACCAGTCGCCCGACCGCCAGCGGCGCCCCGAGTTCGGGATTGAGATCGGCCGACACCGCGACGCCGGACGCCGAGACGTCGATAATCAGGCACGGCAGCAGCGTGCCATCGGCCATGAGCAGTACCGAACGCGGATCGCGCGGCATGAAGCGCTTATGCGCCCGCTTGTCGATGACGCCCGCAAAGGTTCGCTTCTTGTACCAGTCGATCTTGCCGGCAAGCCGTTGCTGGTCCTCCGTGCTTCCTTCGATCTCGACGCAGAAGCCGCCGTCGATCTGCCGGCTGATCCGTCCGCTGATCGTACCAAAGGGCTGGAAATGCGCGACGACGCTCTCGGCGAGCGCGCCGATCACCGGAGCCGAGGCCACCAGCAACTGCGCTGAAATGCTCTGCAGCCGGCAGGCGAAAACCTGAACCGCGGGACCGCGATTGCGGCGGCTCTCGAGCGAATACCGGCCCATCACCGGACCGATGAAACGCACATCTGGCTGCCTGTTCGAGGCGGAAACGGGCATAACACATCCTGTGTCGCGGCCCGATGCTGGCCCCCCTCTCCCCTGCTACGTGGATTTCCTGAATATCAGGTTCCGCCGGCCAATAAGTTTTCCGCCATGGCAGCAAAGAAATGTTCAGCATCGTCGACCTCGACCAGCCGGCTGCGCTCGATTTCGAAGAAACGGGTCCCGAGGTTGCGCACGAAACTGCGGTCGTGCGAGACGAGGATGGTAGTCACCTGGTGCTCCAGGATTTCGGCCTCGAGCTTCTCCTGGCCGGCGATGTCGACATGGTTGGTCGGCTCGTCGAGCAGATAGAAGTTCGGCTCGCTCAATCGTAGCGCCAACAGCGCCAGGCGCGCCCGCTGGCCGAAGCTCAGCGTCGAGATCGGCTTGTCCTGCTTCTCGATTGCAAAACCGGCGCCGGCCAGCAGCGACTTGGTGCGCTGGTCGCCCTGGCGGAAGCCGGCGATGAAGTCGAACGGCGTTCCGCTCGTCGGCAGTTGCGACAGCTCCTGGTCGGTCGCCCCAAGCCTCAGCGAGGCGGCAACCCTGATGCCGGGAATTTCCGCGCCGGCTATCGCCCGGCTGATGAGCTTCATGAACTGCGACTTGCCGGCGCCGTTTCGGCCGAGCAGCACCATGCGGTCGCCCTGGAACAGATGCAGCTTTGGTATGCTGAACAGCAGCCGACCGTCGGGCGTCGTCACGGCGAGGTTTTCGAGCCCGAGCAGCACCTTGGCATGGGTGCCGGAATTGCCGAGCCGGATTTCGCCGCTGTGCTCCTTGCGCAGCGGCGCTGCGGTCGCCTCGATCCTGGCCGCGCGGTCCTTGAGCTGCTTGGCCTTGACCACCAGCAGGTCGCTGCCAGAATTGATGCCGATATTGGTGAGTTTGGCCGCCTGCCGCCGGAGCTGCGCGGCGTCCTTGCGGTCGTTCTCTTGCTGGCGGGCAGCGGCCTCGTCGGCCTCCGCCAGCGATGCGCGGGCGCGGCTGTAGGGCAGCGCGAAATAGTGCGACACGCCGGGGCGCAGGAACAGCGTCCGGTTGGTCGTCGCATCGAGAAAGCCGCGATCGTGGCTCGCCACCAACACCGGCATGTTGTGGGTATTGGCGTTGAGCCAGCGTTCGAGCAGCACGATCTTGCCGAGGTCGAGATGGTTGGTTGGCTCGTCGAGCAGCAGCGCGTCGGGCTCGTTGACCCAGACACGGGCGATCAGCATCAGTCGCTGCCACCCGCCGCTGAGTTTGCCGACGGGCCGCTGGCGCATATCCTCCGGCGCCTCGAACTCGTCGAGCACCACCTCGGCGCGCCAGGCATCGCTGTCGCGGCTCTCGGGAGGCAGCGCTGCGAGCACTGCCTCCCGCAGTGTCGGCGCCAGCAGCGCTATGGGCACGTCCTGCTCGACATAGCCGAGTCTCAGGCCACGCGAACGGACGACCTCGCCACGCGTCGGCTCGGCAAGGCCGGCGATGACGCGCAGCAGCGTGGTCTTGCCCATGCCGTTGCCGGCGACGAGCCCAACGCGATCGCCATCGGCAATGACGAGGCTGAGATCGGAAAAGAGGTCGGAGGTGGCGGTGACGCCGACGGAACTGAGGCTGATCGAGCCCATGTGAAATCTCTGGTTTTGGACAGGCCACGGCGCCGCAGCGCCACAAAGGGCAAACCAGAGAGGACCTTCGCGTCCGGTCTCGGTCAGCCCTGCAATCGCAACTGCAGGGCGTGAACAGGGCCACGCGAGCGATGATGGGTTCGAAGACTGTACATACGCCGAGAAATAACCGCGACGCGGAGGGGAAGCAAGCTCAGATCAGCAGGAACAACAGCGACAGTGCGCCAACTACAGCGCCGCGCGACATATGAAGGTGGGTGAGCCGGTACGCAAAACTCACAAGTCCGGCTCGCCGCACCCCCAGATGTCGATACGCGTCGGCGCCTATGGAAACTGACTCGATACGCGAGACGAATTCGGCGCGCATACGGCTACTCCAGACACAAAAACCGTATGTCCTAGGTCTACCAGCGCACGCTTAAGGAAGTGCTTCCAACAAGCGAAGCATTGGTTAAACGGATGCGCCGATTTGGGTCATCCACGAGGCTAAGCCGCTGGAATAAAACAAAATCCCGGCCGAGGGGAACTCGGGCCGGGATCGAAATTACGTCCGGAATGAACGAATTAGAAATTGAAGTTGAAGCTGAAGCCGCCACCGCGGTTCTGCTTGACCGGCATCGCCCAGACGCGGCCGGTACGGCCGTCGACGCGGAGCTGGTACCAGGTGTTGCCCTTCTTGCCGACGAAGAAATAGTCGCCGCGCACAGTGCGCTGGTAGCTGACCTGGCGGTAGGTCTGGCTCAGCTTCCACTGGACGGCCTTGACGTCCCAATGGAACCCGGCATGGTTCTTCTTGAACTTGCCGCCCATGTAGTTGTTGTAGTCGCTGGTGCCGAACTGGATCGAGAAGCTCGGGCCGGCGGCCTGGGCCGGGATCGCGGTCATGGCGGTGCCGCCGAGGACGAGGGCAACGAGCGCAACGCGGGCGCCGGTCTTGAAATTCTTGAGCATGGTCATGGGTCGTCTCCGTGTGGGGAAGTCTGCCCCCGGTCTGGAGGCGTGAGGGGACATTATGGCCAGCATCTTGAACAAAAATGTACGGCCTCGTTCATCTGCCGTTCATCTGGGCAGGACGCGAAGCGGCGGCAGATGGCTCGTGATATTCGATCGATCCGCTCGCCAATGAGCCGGCCGGTTTGAACCTTGTCCGGTCGCCCCGTTCAAACGCCGTTCACCGCTCCGTGAGCGATCCGGCGCCGTGAACGGAGCAGCAACGCGCCGCTGCGACTATGTTAGAAGTGCGCGACGATTCGAGTGATTTGCCCATGCCCAAAGACGATCTGTTCGGCGACTCCCCTGCCCCGACGCCCCGGAAGAAACCCGCGCCGACCGCACCGGGAGCAGCTTCCTATTCGGCGGCCGACATCGAGGTGCTCGAGGGCCTCGAGCCGGTGCGGCGCCGGCCCGGCATGTATATCGGCGGCACCGACGCCAATGCACTGCACCACCTGTTCGCCGAAGTCATCGACAACTCCATGGACGAGGCGATCGCCGGCCATGCGAGCCGGATCGAGGTGCATCTGGGCGCCGACGGCTTCATCACCGTCACGGACAATGGCCGCGGCATTCCGGTCGAGAACCATCCGAAATTCCCCAGGCAGTCGACGCTCGAAATCGTCATGACGACGCTGCATGCCGGTGGCAAGTTCGACAGCAAGGCGTACGAGACCTCCGGCGGGCTCCACGGCGTCGGCGTGTCGGTGGTCAACGCGCTCAGCGACGACCTCACGGTCGAAGTGGCGCGCGACCAGGAACTCTTCCGCCAGACCTATTCGCGCGGCAAGCCGACCAGCGCGGTCACCATGGTCGGCAAGGTGCAGAACCGCCGCGGCACCAGCACGCGTTTCCATCCCGACCCGCAGATCTTCGGCGACAAGGCCGAGTTCTCGGCGCAGCGCCTGTTCAGGATGACGCGCGCCAAGGCGTATCTCTTCGGCGGCGTCGAAATCCGCTGGTCCTGTGATCCGGAAGTCGCGACCGACGAGGTGCCGGAGAAAGCGAACTTCCACTTCCCCGGCGGCCTGCGCGATTTTCTCGCGGCCCGCATCGAGGGCGAGCAGCGCATCGTCGACGACATCTTTTCGGGCCAGTCCGGCAAGCCGGGCAGCCATGGCGCCGTCGAATGGGCGATCAGTTGGAATCTCGCCGACGGTTTCCTCAATTCCTACTGCAACACGATTCCAACTGCCGAAGGCGGCACGCACGAACAGGGCCTGCGCATCGCGCTGCTCAGGGGCCTGCGCTCCTATGCCGACCTCAAGGGCGACAAGCGCGGCGCCAATCTCACGGCCGAAGACGTGCTGGTGCAGTGCTCGGCGATGCTCTCGGTGTTCGTGCGCGAGCCCGAATTCGTCGGCCAGACCAAGGACCGCCTGTCCTCGACCGAGGCCACTCGCATCGTCGACACCGCGCTGCGCGACGCCTTCGACCATTGGCTGACCGCCTCGCCCACCCAGGCCAACAAACTGCTCGACTGGGCCGTCGAGCGGGCCGAGGAACGGCTCCGCCGCAAGAAGGAAAAGGAGATCGACCGCCAGTCGGCAACGCGAAAACTTCGCCTGCCCGGCAAGCTCGCCGATTGTACGCAGTCGGCGGCGCAGGGCGCGGAAATCTTCATCGTCGAAGGCGACTCTGCCGGCGGTAGTGCCAAATCGGCGCGCGACCGCGCCAGCCAGGCGGTGCTGCCGCTGCGCGGCAAGGTGCTCAACGTCGCCGGCGCGACGCGCGACAAGATCACCGCCAACCAGCAGATCGGCGACCTGGTGCAGGCGCTCGGCTGTGGCACCCGCGACCGCTACCGCGAGGACGATCTGCGCTACGACAAGATCATCCTGATGACCGATGCCGACGTCGACGGCGCCCACATCGCGTCGCTGCTGATGACGTTCTTCTACCAGGAGATGCCGAAGCTCATCGACGAGGGGCACCTCTATCTCGCCCTGCCGCCGCTCTACCGGATCAGTTCGGGCCCCAAGGTGCTCTACGCCATGGACGACGAGCACAGGGACCGCATCCTCGAGGCCGAGTTCAGGGGCAAGAAGCCCGACATCACGCGCTTCAAGGGCCTCGGCGAAATGCCCTATGTCCACCTGCGCGAGACCACCATGGACAAGCGCACCCGCTCGCTGCTGCAGGTCAAGGTGGTCGACGACCGCGAGGGCACGACCGACTCCGTCGACCGGCTGATGGGCACCAAGCCCGAGATGCGCTTCGCCTTCATCCAGCAGAACGCGCAATTCGTGACGGACCTCGACATCTGACCGTCGTGTTCCCACATTAAGCAAACCCTAGGGAATCCCGTTGACTCAGGAGGGATTCCCTCTATGTTCCCGGCCCGTTGGGAACCACTCCGCCGCTCGGCTTTCTCATGGCCTCAACGCCGGCTCCTCCCAACTCTGAGTGGACGTACACATTGCCAGATGACTTTTATGGACTGGGCCTCAGCGCCAAGGTGACCGACGCGGTTGCAGCCGCCGGATACACCAAGCCGACCGAAATTCAGGCGCAAGCCATTCCGCATGTCCTTGAAAAGAAGGACATCATCGGGATTGCGCAGACCGGCACGGGCAAGACCGCCTCGTTCGTGCTGCCGATGCTGACGCTGCTCGAAAGCGGCCGCGCGCGGGCCCGCATGCCGCGCACGCTGATCCTCGAGCCGACGCGCGAGCTTGCCGCGCAGGTGCACGAAAACTTCGAGAAGTACGGCAAGAACCACAAGCTGAGCGTGGCGCTGATCATTGGCGGCGTCAGCTTCGATGACCAGAACAAGAAGCTCGACCGCGGCGTCGACGTGCTCATCGCCACCCCCGGCCGCCTGCTCGACCAGTTCGAGCGCGGCCGCATCCTGATGAGCGGCGTCGAGATCCTCGTCATCGACGAGGCAGACCGCATGCTCGACATGGGCTTCATCCCCGAGATCGAAAAGATCTGCGCCAAGCTGCCGCCGCGCCGCCAGACGCTGTTCTTTTCGGCGACGATGGCGCCCGAGATCCAGAAGCTCACCAGCCGGTTCCTGCGCGACCCGATCCGCATCGAAGTGGCGCGGCAGAATTCCGTGACCGAGACCATCGACCAGAAGCTGGTCAAGGTCTCGAGCAAGCCCGAGGAAAAGCGCGCCGCGCTGCGTCAGTTGATCCGGGGCGAGCCCAACCTCAAGAACGCGATCATCTTCTGCAACCGCAAGCGCGACGTGGCGACCCTCGCCCGCTCGCTGCAGCGGCATGGCTTTTCTGCCGGCGGCCTCCATGGCGACATGGACCAGAAGAGCCGGATGGAAACGCTCGACGCCTTCAAGTCCGACCGGCTGACTTTCCTCGTCGCCAGCGACGTCGCCGCCCGTGGCCTCGACATTCCGGCGGTGACGCATGTGTTCAATTTCGACGTGCCGACGCACGCCGAGGACTACATCCACCGTATTGGCCGCACCGGCCGCGCCGGCCGCTCGGGTACTTCGATCACCTTGGTGACCCCGTCCGACGGCAAATATCTCGACGCCATCGTCAGGCTGATCCAGCGCGACATCCCGCTGATGGCGCTCGACGCCGCCGCGGTGGCGCAGGACACGTCGACCCCGCGCGAGCCCCGCGAAAGCGGCCGCGAACCCTCGCGAAGCGGCGGACGTGGCGCAACGCGCAAGGGCCGCTCCGGCGGACGCGACCAGCACGACGACGGCCCCAAGGTCGACCGCGCTCCCCGCCCCGCCCGGGCCGATCACGCTCACGAAGAAGCAGCACCGGCGGAAGCCGCCCCGCGGCAGCAACCAAAGCCGCGCGCCGAACGGCCCGCCCAAAAGCCGCGGCGTGACACGACCGGCGGCGCGGATTCGCCGTTCGGCTCGGACGGTCCGGTGCCGGCGTTTCTTCTGCGACCGACCGGCGCCAGATAAACACGTCATCTTCTACTCCCGGGCGATCAACAATTCAGTGATTAACCCGGGAGAGCTGGTGACTTTTACTGACCGTTAATTGGATTCATTGGAAAACTAACATCGCGCTAAGGGTCAGAACGACCCACCGGGGGCAGAGTGTCGGAACAGGAATTCAGGCGCGCCGTAGGCTATGCCAATTCGGCCATGGACCTGCTGAAGCGTGGGCAGATTCCGCCTTACCCCCAGTTCTACGAGCTGCTCTACACCTATGCGACCGGGGTCAATCCGTCGCTCAACCAGCGCGTCAACCAGATTTTCCGCGACGGCGAGGCATCGGCCGAACTGGCCGAGCGGCTCTACAACGAATTCCTCAAATCGCAGGACGCCAACGAGCGCATCAACAACGTGTCGGAGCGCATGGCGACCCGCATCGAGGCCGTGCACGATGCGATCGACACGGCGATGGCGACGGCCAATGCCTATTCCGGCTCGCTCCAGGCCGCGAGCGGCGATCTCGGCAGCGATGTGGGCGAATCGGACCTGCGGGCGATGGCGCAGCGGCTCCTCGGCGAGACGCGCCGCATGCAGGACGCCAACCACCAGCTCGAGGAAAAGCTCGAAGCGTCGCGCGACGACATCGCCGCGCTGCAACGCGACCTCGACGAGGTGCGGCGCGAGTCGATGCTCGACCCGCTGACCAAGATCTTCAATCGCAAAAGCTTCGACGAAGGCATGCTGAAGGCGTTCGCCGAGGCGGAGCTTGGAACGTCGTTCTGCCTGATGCTGCTCGACATCGATCACTTCAAGCGCTTCAACGACACCTGGGGCCACCAGACCGGCGACCAGGTGCTGCGCCTGGTGGCGATGACGCTCAAATCCAACATCAAGGGCCAGGACATGGCCGCGCGTTATGGCGGTGAGGAATTCGCCGCCATCCTGCCCGAGACCGATATCGAAGGCGCGCTGATCGTCGCCGACAACATCCGCAAGGCGGTTCAGGCCAAGGAACTGTTGAAGCGTTCGACCAACGAGAAGCTCGGCCGCATCACCGCCTCGTTCGGCCTCGCCATGTACCGGGCCGGCGACACGCCCTCCTCGCTGATCGAACGCGCCGACCGCTGCCTCTATGCGGCCAAGCACGCCGGCCGTAACCGCGTCTTTTCCGAGCTAGAGCTCAAGGACGGCGACCGCCCAATGCCCGGCGCGAGCGACAAGACCGCCGCGGCCTAGCAGCCTCTATCCACGGTGGTGACTGGAACGTCAGCGTAGCTCGACACCCAGCGAGCGCAACGCATCCCAATAGCCCGGATAGGTCTTTCCTACGCAATCGGGATCGAGGATCGTGATGTTGCGCAGCTTGAGCCCGGCAAGCGCAAAGCTCATCGCAATGCGGTGGTCCTCATAGGTCTCGATGTGGACGGCGTCGTTTCGTGGCGCGCCCTGCATCAGCCGCGGATCGGCATTGACCACCAGATCGTCGCCATCCTCGCGCGCCAGCCCCGGCTGGATGCGGTTGAGCTCGGTGGCGAGCGCTCTGATGCGGTCGGTCTCCTTGACGCGCAGATTGGCGATGCCGGTAAAACGCACCGGGGTGTCGTTGAAGGCAGCGAGCACGGCGAGCGTTGGAACGGCGTCCTGCATCTGCGAGCCGTCGATCTCGGCCGGCATATGCGGGAAGCGCTTGATCATAGCGGCGGCCGCGGCGTCGGGCTGGGTGAACTGGTCCATCGGCACGCCGATGTCGATCCTGCCGTCGGTCAGCGCTTCGGCGGCCCAGAGATACGTCGCGGCGGATGCATCGGGCTCGATGACGTAGTCGGTGGCAGTGTAGCGCGTCGGCTCGACCCGCCACGTCGTATCGTCGGTCTGCCCGACCCGGGCGCCAAACGCGCGCATCGCCGCGACGGTAAGATCGACATAACCGCGCGCGTCGAGGTCCTTGCCGGTCAGCGCTACATCGATCGGCCCCTTGCCGAACGGCGACGCCATCAGCAGCGCCGATACGTACTGGCTCGAGAGCCCGCCGTCGATCTCGACGCGGCCCGAACCGAAATGGCCCTGCCCCTCGATCATCACCGGCGGGCAGCCCGTCGGGGCGCTGGCGGCGATGCCGAGCGATTTGAGCGCCGTCACCAGTGGCCCGATCGGGCGCTTGCGCATCGCCTCGTCGCCGTCGACCACCACCACCCCATCGACGAGCGCCGCGGCAGCCGTCAGGAACCGCGTGGCGGTGCCGGCATTGCCGAGAAACAGCGGCTCGGCTGGCGCTGCGAGAAAACCGGCGCTCTGCACGACGAAGCTGGTGTCGTCCGGCTCGTCCACCACGACGCCCATCTGCCGCAGTGCGGCCGCCATCAGCTTGGTGTCCTTGCTCTTCAGCGCCCCGGTCAGCCGGCTGGTGCCCTTCGCCAGCGCCGCCAGCAGCAGCGCGCGGTTGGTGATCGATTTCGATCCCGGCGGCGTGACGCGGCCGACAAGCGGATGGTCCGGAGGCGTGATGGTGAGAGCGTCGGTCATGCCAAGCGAGGTCGCATGGCGGCCGACGATTGTCCAGCTACTCGACGGTGACCGACTTCGCCAGATTGCGCGGCTGGTCCACATCGGTGCCCATGAACACCGCTGTGTGGTACGCGAGCAGTTGCACCGGGATCAGCGCCAAAATCGGCGCGACGAAGCTCGCGATCCGTGGCAGCGTGATGACCTCCGCGACGCCGTGCCCGATATGATGCGCGCCGTCTTCATCCGTGACGAGGATGATCTGGCCGCCGCGCGCCGCGACTTCCTGCATGTTGGACAGCGTCTTTTCCATCAGCTCGTCCGACGGCGCGACGACGATCACCGGCATCGCTTCGTCAACCAGCGCGATCGGGCCGTGCTTCAGCTCGCCGGCGGCGTAACCCTCGGCGTGGATGTAGCTGATCTCCTTGAGCTTTAGCGCGCCTTCCATGGCGACGGGGAACATCTGGCCGCGGCCGAGATAGAGCACGTCGCGCGCCTTGCTCAGCCCCTTGGCGATCTTTTCGATCTGCGCCTCCGTGCCGAGCGCCTCGGACACCGCCGCCGGCAGCTCCACCAGCGCGCGCACCAGCTCGCGCTCCCGTGTCCGGTCGATGACGCCGCGCGCCACGCCCGCGGCGACCACGAGGCTCGCCAGCGCCGTGAGTTGCGCCGTCAGCGCCTTGGTCGAGGCGACGCCGATCTCGGGACCGCACAGCGTCGGGAACACCACGTCGCTCTCCCGCGCAATGGTCGATTCCCGCACGTTGAGCAGCGAAGCGATATGCTGGCCCTGCGACTTGCAATAGCGCAGCGCCGCGAGCGTATCGGCGGTCTCGCCCGACTGCGAAATGAACAGTGAAAGCCCGTTCTTTTCGACCGGCGGCTCGCGATATCGAAACTCGGATGCCACATCGACATCGGCCGGCAGCCGCGCATAGCGCTCGAACCAGTATTTTGCGACCAGCCCGGCGTAATACGCCGTTCCACAGGCCGAAATGGTCAGCCGGCTCAGATTGGCGAAATCGAACGGCAACGCCTCGCGCAGCGCCACCCGCTCGGCGCCCATGTCCACATAATGGCTGAGCGTGTGCGAAATGGTCTCGGGCTGCTCGTAGATTTCCTTGGCCATGAAGTGGCGGTGATTGCCCTTGTCGACCAAGAGCGCCGAGGCCTGCGACACCAGCGTCTCGCGCCGCACGATCGCGTCCGATCCGTCGCGGATGGTGACGCCCTTGGGCGTGATCACGGCCCAGTCGCCATCGAGCAGATAGCTCAGCCGCGAAGTGAACGGCGCCAGCGCCATGGCGTCGGAGCCCAGATACATCTCGGTTTCGCCATAGCCCACGGCGAGCGGTGCGCCGTGCCGCGCGGCGATCAGCAGCCGGTCGTGGCCCTTGAACATGAAGCCGAGCGCGAACGCGCCGCGCAAAATCTTGAGCGTACGCCCGACCGCCATTTCGGGATCGAGCCCGCGGTCGATCTCGCGCGTCACCCAGAGCGCGACGGACTCGGTGTCCGTCTGCGTCTTGGGCAGATAGCCGTCCTTGGCCAGATCCTCGAGCAGATCGCGGAAATTTTCGATGATGCCGTTGTGGACCACCGCGACCTTGTCGGTGGCATGGGGATGGGCGTTGCCTTCCGTCGGCGCGCCGTGCGTCGCCCAGCGCGTGTGGCCGATGCCGATATTGCCCGCCAGCGGCTCGATGCCGAGCTTGCTCGCGAGGTTGCCGAGCTTGCCCTCGGCCCGCCGGCGCGCAATGGAACCATGCTCCAGCGTGGCGACGCCGGCGCTGTCATAGCCGCGATATTCGAGCCGCTTCAGCGCGTCGACGAGGCGCGGCGCAACCGGCTCGGTTCCGATGATCCCGACAATCCCGCACATCAGGCTTTCCCCTTGTGGGCTTGCTTCTCGGCCTTGCGGGCCAGCGCCCTCTCCCGCAGCTTGGGTGCATAACCCGGCTTGTTCTCCTGCCGCGCCCGGCCGAAGGCCACGGCCTCGGCTGGAACGTCGTTCGTGATCACGCTGCCCGAGGCGGTATAGGCGCCGTCGCCCACCGTCACCGGCGCCACCAGCGAGGTGTTGGAGCCGATGAAGGCGTTGGCGCCGATGGTGGTCACGTCCTTGTTCACGCCATCATAGTTGCAGGTGATGGTGCCCGCGCCGATATTGGTATTGCCTCCGATCACCGCGTCGCCGAGATAGCTCAGATGCCCGGCCTTGGTGCCGGTGCCGATCTTCGCTTTCTTGACCTCGACGAAATTGCCCAGATGCACGTTCGCGCCGAGTTCGGCGCCGCCGCGGATGCGGGCGAAAGGACCGATGGTAGCGCCCTCCCCGATGGTCACGTCCTCGATGTCGCAGAAGGCGCGAATTTCGACATTGTCGGCAATCTTCACCCCCGGCCCGAACACCACGCTGGGCCAGATCGTCACGTCGCGGCCGATCTGGGTGTCGTAGGAGAAATGCACGGTGGCCGGGTCCTTCAGCGTCACCCCGGCCTGCATGAAGTCGTCGCGGCGCAGTTCCTGGAACTGCATTTCAGCCTTGGCGAGTTTCGAGCGGTCATCGACGCCGATCACCTCCAGCGGATGGGCGACCGTATATTCCACCTTGCGCTGGTCGGCGTTCGCGAGTTCGATCGCGTCGGTCAGGTAGAACTCGCCCTTGGCGTTGTCGTTGCCGATCCGCTCGATCACCGCGTTCAGTACTTCGCCGCGAAAGCCCATGATGCCGGAGTTGACCAGCCGCACCTGCCGCTCCGCCGCCGTCGCGTCGCGGTGCTCGCGGATCGCCAGCAGCCGGTCGCCCGCCGTCAGCAGCCGGCCATAGCCGGCCGGATCATCCGGCTCGAAGCCGACCACCACGATATCGGCACCGGCATCGAGCTTGGCGGTGATCGCGGCGACCGTCGCGGGCGTCACCAGCGGCGTGTCGGCATAGAGCACGATGACGTTGCCGGTCGCCGTCGCATACGCCTCGCGCGCCTGCTTCACCGCGTGGCCGGTGCCCAGCCGCTCGGCCTGAATGAACACCGTCGCGTCGGGCGCAGCAGCCGCCACCTCGCCGCTCACGTCGCCGCGGTCGGGTCCGACCACCACGGCGATGCGGCTCGACCCCGCCGCCTGCGCGGCGCGCACCGCATGCGACACCATCGGCAGGCCGCCGACGCGGTGCAGCACCTTGGGCGTTGCCGACCGCATGCGGGTGCCTTCGCCCGCCGCCAGAATGATCGACAACAATTCGGCCATGCCTGCCCCGTTTTCCACGCCTGATTTGCCTGCATTGTATGGCAGCAACGTGTTGGGAATCCATTACATCGCGGCGATGGTAAACTGCGGCTCACAACCCCGATTCGACGCGGGTGACGGGGCAGGATTTGGCAAGGCCGACGACACAGTTCCAGGCGAAGGACGCGACCTTTTGGGGCTTCCTCGCCCTCGTGGTTTGGGCTGTCGCCATCGTCAGCGCCAACGTTTCGGCCGCCATCCCCGAGCGCTGGCTCAGTGCCCTCCACAGCTCGCGCCTCGACAACGGCAATTTCAGCCAGTTGCGCAACCAGGTCGCCGATCTCACCGGCCAGGCGGCCCAGCTCAGGCAGGACAACGCCCTGCTGCTGCAGCGCCTCAGGCTGTCCGACCAGACCAGCAGCGACATCACCCGGCGCGTCGGCGCGCTCGAGGTCACGATGCCCAAACTCCTTGATGCGGTGAACAACCCGGATGGCACCGGCGATATCGATCGGAGCGCCGTCACCGCGTCGACCGGTACCACGGCCGCGCCGGTCACGACCTTCGATACCGATGGCGGCTCCGTCAGCTACACCACCACCCCGCTCGACGGCCGCGATGCCCCGTCGCAGCAAATGCCCGACCAGCCGATGCCGCAGGCGCTGAGCAGCGCGCCGCACTCCGACAGCCGCGCCTTCGGCATCGCGCTCGGCCCGCCGATCGCCGAGGAAGCGGGCGCGGCCGCATGGGACAACATGAACACCCGCGTCGGCACGCTGCTCATCGGCCTGGGGCCGCTGCTCGGCCCGGTCGAGGGCGGCAGCGCCAAGCGCCTCGTCGCCGGCCCCCTCGCATCCGAAGCCGATGCGCGCGAACTGTGCGGCCGGATGGCCAAGGTGGGCATCGCCTGCGCCAGCATCCCCTTCGTCGGCGAGCCGCTAACGGCGCAATAGCGCTTCAGGCACCGAATCCGGATTTCAACGCAAGCGCCTGTTCCCGCATCGATATCCGGTTTATGGATTCTGCGTCAGCCCGAAAATGTTACCGGCCGGGTCGGTGACATAAACCGTCTTGCGGCCGTCGGGGAGCGGCTGGACCTCGTTGACCTGCTTGCCGCCGCCGGCCACCACGTCGCGGATCGAGGCGTCGATGTCGCCGGTTGCAAACCATAGGATCGCGGGCTGTTTCCGATAGTTCGACGACATCACCGCGCCGGTCATGCCGTTTTCGCCGCCCTCGCTGAGCATGGTGTAGTCGGGAATGAATCCGGCCGGCTCGGCGTGCCAGCCGGTGAGCTTGGCATAGAACGCCGCCACACCGTCGACATCCGCGGCGGTGATCTCGAAATGTGCAAGTTTCAGCATGATTTTCCTCCGCCGTTCAGCATGCCCAGTTTCCCCGTCACGGTGAAGGGGACCATTTAACCTTGCTGCTTAAGGTGAATGGCGGCGGACGCTCGCGTCTGCGCTGAGGCCGGACTATCGAACCCCCGGCCCGCCAGCGTATTCGGCGGATGCGTCCGGCAAGCAGCGGGTTCCGCCGCAACTGTTCCCGCTGCTTGCTGTCGACGACTGGACAGGACATGGACAAGGCCGCAGCTCAAGCCGAAGCGCTCCGCCTCTGGCACGCCCTCCCCGCACGGGAGCGGCAGACTCATCACCAGGCCACCGCGTTCGCCGCCGTAATCGCGCCGCAACTGGCGTTCGAAACGCTCGGCGTCCACGACAAGATCGTCGAAGGCTGGCTGGTGCGCGATCTGCTGCGCACCGAGGAGGCGGTGCGCGTCCTCGACGAGAAAGCCGCCCGGCACGATCGCGATCGCAAGGTGCGCGCCCTCGTCGAAGGCCACTGAGGCCCGCGGCTCTGGCCCGTCGGCCGGAAACCGATCTGGGCTCGCCGCCGGGCCGTTTGCTTTTGTGGTCTCAGCCGCAGCGCACCTGCAGGTTCAGGTAGCGGCTATAGTCGTTGATCGCGAGGTTCTTGCGCTGGGCGACGTCGTTGCGCAGCGCGATCTGGGCCCGCAGGATCGCGTTGAAGATGCCTGCGGTGTTGTGCGCCTGCTCAGTGGCGATGATCAGGTTGAGACTGTCGTACTGCGAGACGAGTTGGTCCATCAGCGCCTTCTTCTGCGCCAACGTCACATAGTAGGACGGCGCCATCTTGCAGGTGTTGGCCGCGAGGACGGCCGTGCCCGATGCAGCAGAGGCGGTTTCGGCCTGCGGCGCTGCCGGCGCGTAGGCCAGCGCAACGCCGGCGAACAGGACGATTGCCGGCAGCGCCAGCGTGATGCTCGTCCAGCGCATCCGCCGCCGCCCGTCGCGATCTGCCCGCATCAAGGCTCGACCAGTTTCGCGCTGCAGTGGCGCTCTGCCATCGCCCAACCTTGCCCGCTCAGCGCAATCCGCACATCATTCAGATGAATGATGTGCGCCGTAGGCGCCCGGACGGGAAGAGTCTCGGAAGGTGCAGTGGAAGTTGGTATGCCGGGAGGGATTCGAACCCTCGACCATTCGATTAAAAGTCGAATGCTCTACCCCTGAGCTACCGGCACGCAGCGGGCCACAAGGCCCGGTAAAGTGGGCGGAACATAGCGGCAAAGCCCCGCCTGTCAACCGATTTAGCCCGCAACCTTATCGACCGGCGCGGATTGATGACTTCGATACGGCGCGCGTCAACCGGACGCGGCGGCACCGGAGACAGTGCGATTTTTCCGGTTTCTCGCACTGGCCAACGAAACGGCACACGAGTCCATATCCCGCCCGCGCCGTGTCCCCCTCAGAGAGTCACCACCACGGCGCCGCGCGGCGTCGCGACCAGCGTATGCTCGTACTGCACGCAGGGCGCCGCCGGCGAGCTGATCAGCGTCCAGCCATCGTCGCCGCGATCGTCGGCCATATGCCCGCCCAGCGACAGGAACGGCTCGATGGTGAACACCAGCCCGTCGGCTATGGTGCGCCGCTCCGAGCGGTCGGGCCAGGTCGGGATTTCGCGCGGCTCGTCGTGGAGGCTGTCGCCGACGCCATGGCTCGCGAGGTTCTCGATCAGCGTATAGTGGTGGCGGCGTGCAAAGCCGCCGATGGCCTCGCCGATGCCGCCGAGCGGCGCGCCCGAGCGTACGGCGCGGATGCCTTCCCATAACGCCCGCTTGCCGTCGCGGCAGAGCGCCGCCAGCTTCGGGGTCGCGGTCGGCACGAGGTACGACGCGCCCGTGTCGGCGAAGACGCCGCCCAGTTCCGCCGACACGTCGATGTTGACCAGGTCGCCGGCGGCGATCACCCGCGCGCCGGGGATACCGTGGGCGATCTCTTCGTTCACCGAAATGCAGGTGGCGCCCGGAAAATCGTAGCTCAGCTCCGGGGCCGAGCGCGCGCCATGCGCATCGAGGATGGCGCGGCCGATGGCGTCGAGCTCGGCCGTGGTGATGCCGGGCCGCAGCGCCGCCGCCATCGCGTCGCGCGCCAGTGCACAGATATGGCCGATGGCCTTCAGCCGCTCGAGCTCGTCCTCACCGGTGATGGTCATTCCGGCTGGCCGCGCAGCTTGTGGTAGTAGCTCAGCAGCCCCTTGGTCGAGGCGTCGTTGCCGGCGTTCGGTGCCGTGCCCTGCACCTTGGGCAGGATGGCCTTGGCCAGTTGCTTGCCGAGCTCGACGCCCCACTGGTCGTATGAATCGACGTTCCAGATGGTGCCCTGCACGAACACCTTGTGCTCGTAGAGCGCCACGAGGCTGCCCAGCATCTCCGGCGTCAGCTTGGGATAGACCAGCGTGTTGCTCGGCCGGTTGCCGGGGAACAGCTTGTGCGGCGTCAGCGCCTTGATCGCGGCCTTGTCGAGACCCTGCGCGGTGAGTTCAGCGACCACCTCTTCCTTGGTCTTGCCCAGCATCAGCGCTTCGGACTGCGCGAGCACGTTCGCCACCAGCTTTTCGTGATGCGGCGCCATGTCCTCGTGCGGATTGGCGGCAATGAGGAAATCGGCCGGGATCACCGATGTGCCCTGATGGATCAACTGGAAGAACGAGTGCTGGCCCACCGTGCCCGGCTCGCCCCAGATCACCGGGCCGCTCTCATAGCTCAGCGGCTTGCCCTCGAGGTCGACCGACTTGCCGTTGCTCTCCATATCCTGCTGCTGGAGGTAGGCCGTGAACCGGCTCAGCCGCTGGTCGTAAGGCAGCACGGCGTAGGTCGGGAATCCCCAGACGTTGCGGTACCAGACGCCGAGCAGCCCCATGATCACCGGCAGGTTCTTTTCGAGCCGTGTCTTGAGGAAATGCTGGTCCATCACATAGGCGCCGTTGAGGAACGCCGCAAAATTGTCGAAGCCCACGGCCAGCGCCACCGGCAGGCCGATGGCCGACCAGACCGAATAGCGGCCGCCGACCCAGTCCCAGAAGCCGAAGATGCGGTCGGCGCGGATGCCGAACGCATCGCACGCCGGAAGGTTGGTCGAGACCGCCGCGAAGTGGTCGCTCACCGCCGCATCGCCCAGCGACGCCGCGATCCAGGCGCGCGCCGAGTTGGCGTTGGTCATCGTCTCGTCGGTGGTGAAGGTCTTGCTGGCGATGATGAACATCGTGCGCCGCGGGTCGAGGCCCTTGAGCGTATCGTGCAGATGCGCGCCGTCGACGTTGGACACGTAGTGGCAGCGCAGGTCGGGCCGGGTGTACGGCTCGAGCGCCAGGGTCGCCATCGCGGGGCCGAGGTCAGAGCCGCCGATGCCGATATTGATGATGTCGGTGAAGCGCTCGCCGGTCGCGCCCTTGATCGAGCCGTCGCGCACCTGCTCGCTGAAGGCGCGCATCGCCGCCAGCACCGCACGAACGTCGACCATCACGTCCTTGCCGTCGACCTTGACCGGCTTGTCGCCCATGTAGCGCAGCGCCATGTGCATGACGGCGCGGTCTTCGCTGACATTGATGTGCTTGCCGGCCCACATGTCCTTGCGGCGCCCTTCGACGTCCACAGCGCGCGCCAGCTCGAACAGCGCATCCATCGCCTTTTCGTCGATGCGATTCTTGGAATAGTCGAGCAGGATATCGCCCGCCGACACCGAGAAGCGCTTGAAGCGGTTGGGGTCGAGCGCGAACTGCACGCGCATCGGCATGTCTTCGAGACGCTTCCGATGCTTGCTGAGGGAGTTGAGCAGAGTCTTGCGGTTCGACGCCATAATCATGCCTCTTGGTTTTCCGGCAGGTCGCCGCGGGCCCATTGGTCCCGGGTCTGTGCCGCATAATCGGTGAATGCGCCGGCTTCGATGGCCGCACGGGCGCCCTGCACCAGTTCCTGATAATAGCCCAGATTGACCTGGCTCAGGATCATGGCGCCCAAAATCTCTTCGGTCTTGATGAGGTGGTGCAAATAGGCGCGCGAGAAGCGCCGGCAGTTGGGGTTGGGCGATGCTTCGTCCAGTGGACGCGGATCGTCCTTATGCCGGGCATTCTTCAGGTTGATGACGCCAAAGCGGGTATAGGCATGACCATGCCGGCCGGCGCGCGTCGGGTGCACGCAGTCGAACATGTCGATGCCGCGCTCAATGCCGCCGAGGATGTCGTCGGGCTTGCCCACCCCCATCAGATAGCGCGGCTTGTCGGCCGGCAGTTCGGGGGTGATTTCGCTCAGCACGCGGAACATCGTCTCCTGTGGCTCGCCCACCGCAAGCCCACCCACGGCATAGCCGGAAAAGCCGATGGATTTGAGCCCGGCCGCCGAGCGCGCCCGCAGTTCCGCGTTGTCGCCGCCCTGGTTGATGCCGAACAGCGCCCGATGCGGCTGCTGCCCGAACGCATCCTTGCTGCGCTGCGCCCAGCGCAGGCTCAGCTCCATCGCCCGTTCCATCTCCCTGCGCTCCGCCGGCAGCGAGATGCATTCGTCGAGCTGCATGATGATGTCGCTGTCGAGCAGCGTCTGGATCTCGATCGAGCGCTCCGGCGTCAGCTCGTGCGCCGACCCGTCGATATGCGAGCGGAAGGTGACGCCCTTTTCGGTGAGCTTCCTCAGCTTCGCCAACGACATCACCTGGAAGCCGCCGCTGTCGGTCAGGATCGGCCGCGGCCAGTCCATGAAAGTGTGCAGCCCACCCAGCGCCGCCACCCGCTCGGCGCCCGGCCGCAGCATCAGATGATACGTGTTGCCGAGGAGAATATCGGCGCCGGTCTCGCGCACCTGCTCGGGATACATCGCCTTGACGGTGCCGACCGTGCCCACCGGCATGAACGCCGGCGTCTGGATATCGCCGCGGCCGGTATCGATCCGCCCACGCCGCGCCATACCGTCAGTGGCAAGGAGTGTAAAACTAAAGTCTGTCAGGTCACTCATGGAGCGCGTCATACACTCGGTGTCATCCCCGCGAAAGCGGGGACCCATTTCGCCGTTTGATCCAGCGCTGAGTTGGGTCCCCGCTTTCGCGGGGATGACACGCGGTGGCTACTCTTCCTCCATCTGCTCCTGCCGGAACAGCAGCGAGGAATCCCCATAGGAATAGAACCGATACCCCGACCGGATCGCATGCGCATAGGCCGCCTGCATCGTCTCCAATCCGGCGAACGCGCTCACCAGCATGAACAGCGTCGATTTGGGCAGGTGAAAATTCGTCATCAGCACGTCGACCGCCCGGAAGCGGAACCCCGGCGTGATGAAAATCGAGGTGTCCCCGATGAACGGCCGCAGCTCGCCCGTCGCCCGCGCCGCCGTCTCCAGCAGCCGCATGCTGGTGGTCCCCACCGCGACGATGCGCCCACCCTTTGCTTTCGCCGCCGCGAGGCGATGCACCACCGCCTCCGTCAGCTCGCCCCATTCGGCGTGCATCACGTGGTCGTCCGTGTCGTCGGCCTTCATCGGCAGGAACGTCCCTGCCCCGACATGCAGCGTCACCCGCTCGATGCCGACGCCCTTGTCGCTGAGCTTCTGCAGCAGCGCTTCGGTGAAATGCAGCCCCGCCGTCGGCGCCGCCACCGCGCCGTCGACGGTCGCATAGACCGTCTGGTAGTCGGTCTTGTCGCGTTCCTCGGGCCCCCGCTTGGCCTCGATATAGGGCGGCAGCGGCATGGCGCCGTGCGATTTGATGGCTTCGTCGAGCACCGCGCCGCCAAGGTCGAACTCCAGCGTCACTTCGCCGGTGTCGCCCTTGCCGGCCACCGTTGCGAGCAGCGAGCCGTCGTCGCCCAGTTCCAGCCGGTCGAGCACATGGAGTCGTTTGGCCGGCCGGGCGAACGCCCGCCAGGTCTTCGCATCCACCCGCTTGTGGAGGTTGAACGACACGCTGGCCCGCGCCTCGCCGCGTACCCGCGTGCCCTTCAGTTCCGCCGGCAGCACTTTCGTGTCGTTGACCACCAGCACGTCGCCCGCCTGCAGCAGGTCGAGCAGGTCGCCGACATGGCGATCCTCCAGCGGCTCGCCCGGCTTCACCACCAGCAGCCGGGCGCTGTCGCGCGGCTCCGCCGGATAGAGCGCGATACGATCCTCGGGGAGGTCGAAATCGAAGAGGTCGACTTTCATCGGCTCGTCCTAGAGCGTTGCCGGAAAAAGTGGCAACGGTTTTTCGGTGCGGAAACGCGACAGAACAAGGGGCTAGAGCAGCCGGATCATCACCGCGCCGGCGACCAGCAGCACCGCGCCGGCGATGCGGCCCGGCGAGATCTCGTGGACCGGCAGTCCGAGGAAGCCCACCCGGTCCATGACGATGCCGGCCAGCAATTGCCCGGTCACGGCGAGTGCCATCACGGCGGCGGCGCCGAGTTGTGGCGTGAGGACAATGGTCGAGGTCACGTAGATGGTGCCGAGCGCCCCGCCGGCGACGAACAGCCAGGCGGGCGGCGCCGACCAGGCAATCGTCGTGCGGGTGGCCGCGGCGACGCCGAACGTCACCACCGCGAGAATGAGGGCACCGGCCGCGAACGACACGAACGCGGCGGCGAACGGCATGCCGAGCGCGCCGCCGAGCCGGGCATTGATCGGCGCCTGCACCGCGATGCAGGCGCCCGAAACCACGCCGAGGAGGACCCAGAATATCGCCATCGGCTTCACCCGAGCCCCCCTCGCCCCGCTTACTTCACGTCGGCGGCGACTTTGACCGTGAGCATCTTGTCGGGATCGCGCACCGGCTCGCCGCGCTTGATCTGGTCGACGTTTTCCATGCCTTCGATCACCTTGCCCCACACCGTGTACTGGCGGTCGAGGAAGCGCGCGTCGTCGAACACGATGAAGAACTGCGAATTGGCGCTGTCGGGGTTCTGCGAACGCGCCATCGAGGCGATGCCGCGGACATGCGGCTCGGCGTTGAACTCCTGCTTGAGGTTCGGGTATTTCGACGACCCCGTGCCGGTGCCGGTCGGATCGCCCGTCTGGGCCATGAAGCCGTCGATCACGCGGTGGAACACGATGCCGTCGTAAAACCCTTCGCGGGCCAGCTTCTTGATGTGCGCCACGTGGTTGGGCGCCAGGTCCGGGCGCATCTCGATGACCACCGGTCCCTTGGTGGTCTCGATCAGCAGCGTGTTCTCGGGGTCTTTGATCTCAGCCAATTGCTGTTCCTTACTGGTTATTTGTACGCGATCTTAGCGGAAATAATCTTGTCCGGGTCGGCCATCTGGCCCGACCGCGGGTCGCCTTTCTTGATGTTGTCGACGAGGTCCATGCCCGACACCACCTTGCCGAACACGGTGTACTGCCCGGTGAGCGAGGCACCCGCGCCGGGGTCCATGTCCGTGAACATGATGAAGAACTGCGAATTGAAGCTGTCGGGATCGCCGCCGCGCGCCGCCCCGACGATGCCCGGAGCGTAGGGCGTATTCGAAAATTCGGCCGGCACGTCGGGCTCGTCCGAGCCGCCCATGCCCGCGTTGGCGAGGTTGAAGTCCGGTCCGCCGGTCTTGCCGTACTTCACGTCGCCCGTCTGGGCCATGAAGCCGTCGATGACGCGGTGGAACACCACGCCGTTGTACTCGCCCTTGTTGGTGAGATCGATAATGCGGGCCACGTGCTTGGGGGCAATCTCGGGCATCAACTGGATGTCGACGTCGCCATCCTTGAGCGTCAGGATCAGATGCGGCGTGCCCTGCTGCGCCATCGCGGGAGCAATGGCGCCGAACAGGGCGGCGGCGAAAATCGCCAGAATGCCGAAGACGGCACCGGCGCGCTTGAGCGTGGAGGTCATGATGACTTCAAAGCCTTGAGGACGTTGGCGGGAACGAAGGCGGAAATGTCTCCGCCGAGTTCGGCGATTTGCCGGACCAGAGTGGCCGAGATGTGGCGGACATGCGGAGACGACGGCAGGAACACGGTCTGCAGGTCGGGCGCCATCTGGGCGTTCATGCCGACCATCTGCATCTCGTAATTGTAGTCGGTGGTGTCGCGCAGCCCGCGGATGATGAGCTTGGCGCCATGCTGGCGGGCGGCGTTGACCGCCAGACCGTCGAACTCGACCACATTGATCTCGGTATCGGTGCGCCGGCCGATGGGCTCCAGCGACGCGGTGAGCAGCACCAGCCGGTCCTGATGCGAAAACAGCGGCTTTTTCGTCGCGTGCGTACCGACCGCCACCACCAGTTGGTCGACCAGCTTGCAGGCCCGCTCGATCACGTCGAGATGGCCGTTGGTCAGGGGATCGAAGGAGCCGGGATAGAACCCCACCAGCCGTGTCATGTGCCGCCCTTTCGCCCAAGCCGCGGATTTGGCTGGCGTTCTGTCACGGGCGACCGCGCGGTGCAAGTTCCACCTTATGCGCCGATGTCTGCGTTTTTGCGCAAGGACTTAAGCAAGGATTCAGGAGCTGCCGGCATGGTGCGACAATAATCGAGGGACCGGATGTGTCGGCGGCACGTAACATGGTGCGCGCGTTGCGCGAGAGCGGCACGCTGGGCGAAGCCCCCGCGCCCTCGCCGCGCCGCCGCCTGATCCTCACCCTGCTCCTCGCCGCCGCTTTCGGCGCCTCGGCCTATCTCCTCGCCATCTGGGTCGTCCCGCATCTGCCCGACCTGATGCGTCTCGGCAGCAAGCCACCGTCTCTCGGCAACTTCGTCCGCCCGCGTTGAGGTGGCGCGTAGCGCCGGATGAGAGCCTAGGTCCTGCTGAGCGTCGCCAGCCAGATCGCCGCGCCGATCAGGATCACACCGGCGACACGGTTGACCCAGATCAGCGCCCCGCCGGTGAGCACGCTGCGGGCCCCCACCGAGATCGCGATATAGCCGCCATCGGTGATCGCCGCCGCGATGATCTCGATCAGCCCGAGGATGATCACCTGCGGCCAGGCGAGATAGTGCACGTCGACGAACTGCGGCAGGAACGCACCGAAGAACAGCAGCGCCTTGGGGTTGCCCCACAGCGTCAGAAACCCGGCCGCCACCTGCCGCCAGCCCGAACGCGCCGGCCCCTGCGCAGTGAGCTGGATGCTGTGCTTCGATGTCAGGTAGCCGTAGCCGAGATAGAGCAGATACGCCGCGCCGATATATTTGATGATGTCGAACAGCGCCGAGACGATCCCGGTCACCACCTGCAGCGCCACCGCGACCACCACCACCATGGTGAACCGCGCCATTGCCGCGCCCAGTTCGAACCAGAGTGCGCCATTCAGTCCGCGCGCCAGCGCCGTACTGATCACGGTCGACACGGTAATCCCCGGCACGGCCACCACGACGAATGCCGCGATGGTGTACGGGATGAGGATACTCAGCTCGGGAAAGTGGAAAATGGCGAGGACTCGGGTGGGCCGCGTCCTCTTTATCGCGGCGGCAGAATTTGTCGAGCGGTCAGGCTTTCCGCACCAGCGCCAGCCAGACGCCGCCGGCCATCAGGATGGCGCCCGACACGCGGCTCACCAGCTTGACCCGCGCCGCCGAGAGCAAGCCCTTGGCCCGGCCGCCGAGCACGGCGTACATCGAATCCGACGCCCCCGCGATCAGCATGAAGAACAGCCCGAGCACCACCACCTGCGGAAAGCTCGCGCCCTCCTTGCTGACGAACTGCGGCAGGAACGCGCCGAGAAAAATCAGCGCCTTGGGGTTCGACCAGATGACGAGAAAACCATCGAGCATCAGCCGCCGATAGGACTTGATCGGCCCTGTCGCCGCCTGCCCGAGTTCGCCATGCGAGCGCAGCATGTTGAAGCCGAGCCAGACCAGGTAGGCCGCGCCCGCGAGCTTGATCCAGTCGAACGCGAACGCCATGAACCCCATCACCGCCTCGAGCCCGAGCCCGACCACGAGGATCATGGTGACCAGCCCCGCCTGCGTGCCCGCAATGATCGACAGCCCCGCCAGCGTGCCGCCGCGCAGCGAATTGGCAAGGATCACCGTCACCGTCGGCCCCGGCACAATGGCCAGCAGAAAGCAGGCGCCGAGATAAGGAATGAGGGTCGAAAGGGCGAACATGACGAGGCCTCGCGTGAAGATTCTTGGTGTCTAGCACGAAATCCGCGCGTGGCGCCTCTCCCCCACGCTGCGTCCCCGCACCACCCACGGTGTCATTCCCGCGCAAACACAATATCCGGCAGCGCCTCGGCATCCTCCACCTTCGCGAACCCGAGCCTGCGCAGCAGCGCGATCGACCCCGCATTGGCCGGATCGCACGTCGCACGCAGCCGCCTCACGCCATAGCGCCCCGCCAGTTCCGGCAGCATCGCGCCGACCGCCGCCAGCCCATAGCCGCGCCGCCAATGCTCCGCCCCGATGACATAGCCGATATCGGCATGGCGGTCGGGATGCACCTTCGCCTGCACGTAGCCGACGACCGTGCCCGCATCGTTGCGCACGACCCAGTTGAGCCAGTCCTGCGTCCCATCCGGCGACTGGCGCGATTCGAGCCGCAGCAGCCGCGCTGCGAGGCTCGCCTCGTCGGCCATCGGCTCATAGTCGAGAAAATCGTAGAGCCGCCTGTCCGCGAGGATCGCGAACAGCTCCGTCGCGTGCGCCGCTACCTGCGGCTCGAGCACGACGCCCGAGCCGCGCAGCATGCGCATGGCTATGCCTCGTCGCCTTCATCCGCGGCCGGCTCGTCGGCGCCGCCATCGGCCTCGGGCTCGCTGATCCGCTCGACCGCGACCACTTTTTCGCCCTGCGCCGTGCGGAAGACGCGAACGCCCTTGCTGGCGCGGCTGGTGAAGCGGATGCCGTTGACCGGCACGCGGATGAGCTGCGCGCCGTCCGAAATCAGCATGATCTGGTCGGCATCCTCCACCGGCAGCGCGGCGATCAGCTTGCCGATCTCGGCCGTCTTGGTGGTGTCGGTCGCCTTGATGCCCTTGCCGCCGCGGTTGGAGATGCGGAACTCGTAGGACGACGAGCGCTTGCCGTAGCCGAACTCGGTGATGGTCAGCACGAACTGCTCGGCCGCACCCATTTCGACGTAGCGGGCCTCGCCGAGCGAAACGGCATCACCGCCGGTCTCCTCGGCCTCCTCGCCGCTCTCCTCGACCTCGGGCTCGGCCTCCGGTTCCTCGCCGGTCGCCGCCCGGCGGATGGCGCCCGACTGCTTGAGGTAGGCCTCACGCTCCGCCGGCGTCGCATCGACATGGCGCAGGATCGACATCGAAATCACGCTGTCGCCGGCGCCGAGGCTGATGCCGCGCACGCCGGTCGAGGTGCCCGTCGTGCCGTTACCACCGAACACCCGGATGTCCTTGGTCGGGAAGCGGATGGCGCGCCCGAGCGCCGTCGTCAGCAGCACATCGTCGGTCTCGGCGCTGAGCTCGACGCCGATAATCGACTGGCCGGGCTCCTCGCTGTCGAACTCCATGACGCGCTTGCCGAGCGTCGTGCGCGGCACGCAGTCGCTGAGCTCGTTGCGGCGCACGCCGCCGGTCGAGGTGGCGAACATCACGTGATGGTTCGCCCATTCCTTCTCGTCCTCGGGCAGCGGCACGATCGAGGAAATGCGCTCGCCCTCGTCGAGCGGCAGCATGTTGACCAGCGCGCGGCCCCTGCCCTGCGGCTCGGCCACCGGCAGGCGCCAGACCTTCATCTTGTAGACCTGGCCGAGCGAAGAGAAGAACAGCACCGGCGTATGCGTGCTCGCCACGAACAGCCGGGTGACGAAATCTTCGTCGCGCGTCGCCATGCCCGAGCGGCCCTTGCCGCCGCGTGCCTGCGTCCGGTACGCCGACAGCGGCACGCGCTTGATGTAGCCGCCATGGGTGACGGTCACCACCATGTCCTCGCGCGCGATCAGGTCTTCATCCTCGAAGTCCCCTGCCGCGTCGTCGATGGTGGTCAGGCGCGGCGTCGAGAACTCTTCCTTGATGGCGTTGAGCTCGTCGCGGACGATCTGCTGCACGCGCTCGCGCGAGCGCAGGATGTCGAGCAGGTCCTTGATCTCTTCGCCCAGCCCGTTGAGTTCGTCGCCGATCTCGTCGCGACCGAGCGCCGTCAGCCGGCTCAGCGTCAGCGCGAGGATGGCGCGCGCCTGCTCGTCGCTGAGGTTGAAGGTGCCGTCTTCCTTGATCTTGTGCCGCGGGTCGTCGATCAGAAGGATCAGCGGCTCGACATCGCGCGCCGGCCAGTCGCGCGCCATCAACTGCTCGCGGGCCGTCGTCGGATCGGGGGCGGCGCGGATCAGGCGGATGACCTCGTCGATATTGGCCACGGCCACCGCGAGGCCGACCAGCACATGGGCGCGGTCTCGGGCCTTGTTGAGCAGGAACCGGGCGCGCCGGGTCACCACGATCTCGCGGAACTCGACGAACGCCTGGAGGATCGGCACCAGCCCGGTCAGCTCCGGCTTGCCGCCGAACAGCGACACGAAATTGCAGCCGAACGAGGTCTGGAGCGGCGTGAACCGGTAGAGCTGGTTCAGCACCACGTCGGGCACGGCGTCGCGCTTCAGCTCGATGACGACGCGAATGCCGTGGCGGTCGGATTCGTCGCGGATGTCGGAGATGCCCTCGATGCGCTTGTCGCGCACCAGCTCGGCCATCTTCTCGATCATCACCGACTTGTTCACCTGGTACGGAATTTCGGTGACGATGATGGCTTCGCGCCCGCCGCGCATGTCTTCGATGGCGGTGCGGCCGCGAATGAGGATCGAGCCGCGGCCGGTCTCGTACGCCTGCCGGATGCCCGACCGGCCGAGGATGACGCCGGCGGTCGGGAAGTCAGGTCCCGGCATCAGCTGCATCAGCTCGGCGACGCCGATATTGGGGTTGTCGAGCACCGCCAGCGTCGCGTCGATCGTCTCGCCGAGATTGTGGCTCGGGATATTGGTCGCCATGCCGACGGCGATGCCGCCCGCGCCGTTGACCAGCAGGTTCGGGAACCGCGCCGGCAGCACGGTCGGCTCCATGTTGGAGCTGTCGTAGGTTTCCTTGAAGTCGACCGTATCGTTCTCGAGATCGTCGAGCAGCGAGTTGGTGACCTTCTCCATGCGCACTTCGGTGTAGCGCATGGCCGCCGGCATATCGCCGTCGATGGAGCCGAAATTGCCCTGCCCGTCGACCAGCGTGACGCGCAGCGAAAACTCCTGCGCCATGCGCACCAGCGACATGTAGACCGCTTCGTTGCCGTGCGGGTGGTACTTGCCGATGACGTCGCCGACCACCGTCGCCGATTTATGATACGGCCGGTTCCACACGAAATTCTGCTGGTGCATCGAAAACAGGATGCGCCGGTGCACCGGCTTCATGCCGTCGCGCACGTCGGGCAGCGCGCGGCTGACGATCACGCTCATGGCGTAATCGAGATACGAGCGGCGCATCTCGTCGGTGATCGAGATCTGCTGGATGTCGGAAGGCGGCGGCGGGGCGGCGCCCGCGTCTTCGGGTGTGTCGGCCAAGGGGTCTTTTTCGGTCTATTTCGACTGTCAGCGGGTTTATTCGATTCCCCGGCAAAAACCTAATTTACGCGGGGCTTTGCGGGCGTTGGCACGTCCGTCTTCCACTGCAATCGCATGTAGGCGCCGAATCGGCCGATTTCGAGGCTCGTGCCGCCCGGATTCGGCTCGTCTAGCCGCCCGGCGCCATCAGCACCGACAGACCCGGATCGGCCGAGAGCGGCGTGCCGCCGAACGCTTTGAGCATCGAGGGAACGTCGCCGGTAAAGGCCTTGGGCGCCGCGGCCGGACCAGCAGCGCCGTCGAAGACGAAACCCGACAGGTCGCCGGTGCCTTTGACCAGCGGATCGACCGGCAGCAGGTAGAACGTCAGCTTGCCCGGCGCGAGCCCCGTCTTTGCCGCGGTGAGGTCGATGATCGAGTTCCATTGCGCCGGATCGTTCGGATCGACCTTGCCGTAGAACGCAAGCGCCCCGCCCGATACGAGGCCGCCCGACACCCCGGGTCCCGCCTGGCCCGGGACGAGAAAATAGTCCGGCACGCCCTTGTTGGCCTTGCCGTCGCCGCTCGGAAACTGACCGCCCTGGAACTGCTGGATGCGGTCCATGATGTCGTTCTTGCCGTCGCCGGTGACGACGCCGCCGCCATTGCCGCCGTCGCCGCCATTGCCGGCCGCGGCCAACCCCGCGGCATAGCCGTCCCGGTGGCCGTCCTCATAGCCCTGCGCATAGGTCTTGTCCTGCGCCCGCGCAGCACCTCCGCTCGCAGCAAGGGCGATGAGCGCCACGGCGACGCAAAGTCCGGTTGCCCTCATTTGCCGTCTCCCAGTTTCGCGATGCCCGAAGAATCCAGCAATCCCTTGAGCTGCGGGCATCCCGGCTCGCCCGGATTGCTCTGACAGAACCTCTGCAGGATTTTCAGTTGATCCGGCTGCGGCGCCTGCGCCGCCGTGGTGTCGCCAACACTGCAGGTCTGCGCCGCCGTCTCCATGGCGTCGCACAGGACCCGGCTGTTGGCGGGAAAAATCTCCGGCGCGCCGATCTGGATCGCCAGCAGTTGCGTCACGTAGATGACCACCACGCCCGCGAGCATGAACACCAGTCCCGGCGAGTTGGTCGCAAGCGCGAACGAAGCGCCGCGAACCGCATCGGCCACGGGTGTCGCCGGAGCCGGAGCCGGAGCCGCTCCATCAGCAGGTGGATCGCCGGCTGGCACGACGGGGGCAACCGGCGCCACGGGAGCAACCGGGACAATGGGTGCCACCGCGCGGCCCAGCCCGCCGAGACCGCTGGCACTCGCGGAGAAATCGGCGAGCGCGCGCCGCAGAATGAAGATCCCGCCGATCACGGCCAGCACCAGGCCGACGATGAAGCCGAGGCTGGTGATGAACGTGCGCAGGGTCAGCGACAGCGTCAGCCGGCGCTCCCGATATTCGAGGGCATAGGCGAAGTAATCGAACCTGTGGCCCGCCACCGCGCCTTCGATCCGGTCGGGCGGATACGAGGTCAGGCCCTGCAGGTAAATGAAGACGAAGAAGAGCGAAACAACCACGAGAAAGATGACGCAGAGCAGGACGATCGTGACCCGGTCGCCACCGTCGAACCGGCTGTCCGTTGTTTGGTCGATCGCCACCAGTGCCCCCGTGCCTCGACAAGTGCTGGCGTCTTGCGCGACGCCACCTCATTGTCAGCTTGAGCACCAGCGTTGTTTACAATCAAGCGCCGTCGCCTAGGTATTCGCCCTCGCTTTCACTGTTCTTTATTCGCCCCGACAAGCAAACGCGCCGCTACGCCGCCACCTTTGCTTCGAACTGTGCCCGCGCCGCAAAAATCTCGCCATGGTGCTGGTTGGCCCAGTTGATCAGCCCGCCGAACGGCCCGATCACCGAATCGCCGAGCGCGGTCAGCCGGTACTCCACCGAAGGCGGGACCGTCGGGAACACCGTGCGGCCGACCATGCCGTCGCGCTGCAGGTCGCGCAGCGTCTGGGTCAGCATCTTTTGCGAGATGTCGGGCACGCGCCGCTTGATCTCGTTGAAGCGCAGCGGCCCGCCCGACAGCGTCATGACGATCAGCATGCTCCATTTGTCGCCGATCTTGTCGAGCAGGCTGCGCACCGGGCATTCGCCGAGGTTGCCGCCCATGATCGCCGCCAGTTCGCGCCACGCGGCGACGGCCGTCAGCAGTTCGTCCGGGGTGGATTGGGCCATGGGTTACTCCAAGGTGACGTGGGGCGCCGAAAGTGCCGCCTTCACAGCATGTACGCCACGGCCTAGCTGACAGCAATCTCTTTTCGATACCTACTATCGTTCAGAGCCTGCCACTGAACCACGCCGCCGGATCGCCGCGCGGCCAAGGAGACTTTGCATGCCCAAATTTCTCGATGCGACCATCGCCGTCACCGGCGCCGGCGGCCATCTCGGCCGTGCCGTGGTCGACGGCCTCGCCGCCGCCGGCGCGAAGCACGTCGTCGCCATCACCCGCGATCCCGGCAAGCTCGATGCGCTCGAGGCGCGCGGCGTCGAGGTGCGCGCCGGCGATTTCAACGTCCCGGACGCGCTGCCGGCGGCCTTCGCCGGGGTCGACCGCCTGCTGATCGTCTCGACCGACACCATCGACGGCGCCGGCACCCGCACCGCCCAGCACCGCGGGGCCATCGCCGCGGCCGAGGCGGCGGGCGTCAAACACATCGTCTACACCAGTGTCACCAGCCCCTACCCCGATCCGACCAATCCGCTCGCGGATTCGCATTACTGGACCGAGGCCCGGCTCGCCGCGAGCCCGCTCGATTGGTCGAGCCTACGCAACAACCAATACACCGATTATGTGATCCCCGGCGTCCAGCATGGCCTTGCCAGCGGCCGGATGGTCCACGCCGCCGGCGCCAGCGGCCGCGCCTACGTCACCCGCGCCGATTGCGCCGCCGCTGCCGTCGCCGCGCTGCTCGATGCCGAGGGCCGCCGCATCTACGACATCGGCGGGCCGGAGGCGCTCACGATGGACGAGCTCGCCGCCACCGCAGCGCGGCTTTCGGGCCGTCCGGTGAGCGCGCAGAACGTCCCCGCCGCCGCGCTGATCGCGGGGTTGGTGCAAGGTGGCGTGCCCGAGAATATGGCGCAGGTGTTGGCCCGCTTCGACACCGACGCCGCCAAGGGCTATTTCGCCATCGTCTCCGGCGATTTCGAGGTCCTCACCGGCCGTCCGCCCGAAAGCGTCGCCGCCTTCCTCGCCCGCAACCGGCAGGCGCTCGCGGCCTGACCGCCGTCGCCGGCGCGGGGCACCTGCTCCGGGCCGGCGCCGTTCATTGCCGGGAAACCATTGCTCCGCATGGTGGTGGCGGGCACGGGACCGGCGGCTGCATGGTCCGCGGGGAACAGGAGCGGGACAAATCGCGCGGCCGAAGACACTCTGGGGCCTCGACGGGCTGCGCGGCGTCGCCGCGATCGCGGTCGTGCTGTTCCACATGAGCAGTGCCGTGCCGCACGGCTATCTCGCGGTCGATTTCTTCTTCTGCCTCAGCGGCTTCATCCTGGCCTACGTCTATGAGGAGCGGCTGCAGAACGGCATGCCGTTCGTCGATTTCGCCATCGCGCGGCTCATCCGGCTCTACCCAATGGTGCTGATCGGCGTGGCACTCGGCTTCGGCATCTACTGGAGTGCCGATCCGACGAGTGCACCGGCGCTGTTTCGCGATCTCGGCATCGACCTGCTGCTGATCCCCACCGCCTCGCCCGATGCGCCCAACCCCGGCGACATGCTCGCGCTCGATCCGCCGTTCTGGTCGCTGTCCTACGAGCTGGCCGTCAGCCTGATATGGGCCCTGGCGCTTCGGCGCGTGCCGCCGCTGCTGCTGTTCGTCGTCACGCTGGCCGCGGTCGTTGCGGTGTCCCTCGCCTTCGGCCCGCAGGACCTCGATCAGTTCAAGCAGGTCGCCAATAGCGGCCTTCGGCATTGCGAACGCTGCTCGGCTTCAGCGCCGGCCTTGCCACCTTTATATTGTTCAAGCGCGGGGTAGCGACGCGCCTCAAATCCGGATTTGCGCTGCCGACCACGGCGTTGCTGGCGGTTCTCGCAATGCCCGTGGGGCTCGGGATCTGGTTCGACATCGCCTGCGTCGTCGTCGCCTTTCCCGCCATCACCCTCATTGCCGCTTCGGCCGTGCTGGGGCCGCGCACGACCGTCGCGGCCGACTGGCTGGGCTGGATCTCCTACCCGCTCTATGCGACGCATTTCCCGCTGGCGATGGTCGTCATCGAGCCCTTATTCCAGTCGCTGCCGGGCGCCGTGTCGGACAATTTCATCATTTTTCTCGTGGTCCTGCTGGGTATTCTGTTCACCGTCGCCGGCATCGCCGGGCGCGCCGACGAGGCCGTCCGCAACTGGCTGACCGAGAAATGGCGGGGCAGCCGGATCGCCCGGCCCGTCGCCATGGCGTCCGAGCGCTCCTGAGCCGCCCACTCGCATTTGGCGCGGCGTTCGTATCCCGCCAATGTTCGCGCCCCAGCGGGGTGTTATTGTTGCAACGACTTACCATCTTTGTTCGGCAAGCTGTGCCGCGGGCCTCGGAAACTCAGGCGGGTGGCCTTGTTTGCAACATTGTTTGTGATAACCCTCGCCGTCGAGTTGCTGGGGCGAAGGATTCACCCGGCCGCCCTGCTGTTCGCCGGGGGGCGATTTTCATCCGCTTGGAGGCGCTAGAAAATGAAACTGTTCGGACCCCTTTCGCGGGCGATTGTGCTCGGCGGCGTCCTGTCCTGCGCCGGCGCTCTGCCCGCAATGGCGGCCCCGGCCGATATCGCCTTGCTCAAGACCTATCTCGGCACCTGGACCGGCAAGGGCACGCTTTCGGGCGCCCAGACCGAGCCGGTAAGCTGCAAGCTGTCGCTCACCTCGGGCAATAACGACAAGGTCAACTACACCGGCCGCTGCTCGATCGCCGGCCAGCAATTGTCGATCACCGGCACCATCGCCTATGTCGACACCGCGCACCGCTACGAAGCCGTGATGAACTCCGGCATCGGCGGCTTCCGCGGCGTGGCCGTCGGCGAGAAGTCGGGCAGCAACATCGTCTTCAACATCCAGCAGCGGACCAAGGACGATTCCAACAACGACATCCAGATCGCGGCCAAGATGGTCCTGAGCGGCAAGACGATGAGCGTCGATTTCCACGCCACGTTCGTGTCCACCGGCGACACCATCGACGCCAAAATTCCCTTCACGATGTAAATCGACCGCAGCGCGGACAAGACAAAGGCGGCCCAGGGGTCGCCTTTTTGTTTTTCGGGTCGGGATGCACTATGTTGCGGCCGACGGAGCGACACATGCTATTCCAGCGCCTCGACCAACATGCCGAAGCCCTCAGGACCATGGGCGAACGCGCTATCGAGCAGGCCAACAAGGCCGGCGTCCCGGCGTACTTCATGGATGCGAGCCTTGGCGACGGTATCATCCGCCAGATGCCCAACGGTACCTTGCAACGCGTCGTCCTCGAGCGCGGCAGATTCGTCGTCGTCGAAAATCTAGCCAAGCCGGCTTGATGCCGGTCTGCACGGTCTTTGCCGGACCCAACGGGGCCGGGAAGTCGACGGCGTTCTCGCAAATCGGGCCGCCCGGAGAATTCGTGAATGCCGACGAAATCGCGCGGCGGCTCGATCCTCTGCATCCTGAGGCCGCGTCCCTGCAGGCGGGCCGCGTTGTTCTGACACGCGTCCCAGAGCTGATTGCGCAGGGCGCTGATTTCACCTTCGAAACCACCCTCAGCAGCCATCAGTCGCTGGCCGCAATGGGCCGCGCCCGCCAAAGCGGCTATCGCGTGGAGCTGGTTTTCATCGGCCTCAGGTCACCGGCGCTTCATCTGGCGCGCGTCGAGCAGCGTGTCGCGCAGGGCGGCCACGACATTCCCGACGACATCATCCTGCGCCGCTACGACCGCGCGTTCGACAACCTGCCCGCGGGGCTAAAGCTCGCGCACAGCACAGCGATCTTCGATAACACGGAGCGCGAACTCCACCCGCTGGCGCGAATAGACGCCGGCGCTATCGAATTCACGATGCTGAAGCGCGGCAACGCGCTGCACGTTCGCATCGCCGCCGCGCTGGCCGATGCCTTCGGCCTCTCGGACGCGTCGATCTTCGCGCCCTAGCCTCAGAACGGGATGTCGTCGTCCATGCCGCCGCTCTCGAACGCCGGCGCGCTTGCCGACGGACGGCGGCCTTCGGAGCGGCCTTCCGAGCGCGACGACGGCGGGCCCGAGAAGCCGACGGAATCCCCGCCACCCTCGCCGCGGCCGTCGAGCATGGTGAGGTTCGAGTTGAACCCCTGCAGCACCACTTCGGTCGAATATTTGTCCTGGCCGGACTGGTCCTGCCATTTGCGGGTCTGCAGCGCGCCCTCGAGATAGACCTTGGCGCCCTTGCGCAGATATTGCTCGGCGACGCGCACCAGCCCTTCCGAGAAGATCACCACGCGGTGCCATTCGGTCTTTTCCCGGCGCTCGCCCGAATTCTTGTCGCGCCAGCTCTCCGACGTCGCGACCGACAGGTTCACCACCTTGTTGCCGCTGGGGAGCGTCCGGACTTCCGGATCGGCGCCCAGATTGCCCACCAGAATGACCTTGTTCACGCTGCCTGCCATGGCCTTACCCTTTTCTGTCGCGCACGCACTGCCCAACTAACGGGCAGCGCACTGTATCCACTTGCGCTCCCGACCGCTCCGATTTATCGGCTTTTCGCACAGGACTGCGCTCGTGTTCTCGTTATGTTCCTTGTTGACGTTAGCGTCAAGCGTGTCATTGAGAGCGCGTCCGGAATCCACTAAGTTCCTGACTGGATCAATCAGGTTTTCTCGATGAGCGACACGCTAAATCAAGGCGGGGCACCAAAGGCCGGTTTTGCCAGCTCGCTGCTGGGCAATCGCGCGGGCAATACGTTGCGCTATTCGCTCATGAACATCTTCATTCTCGCCGGCACTGCGGCCATCGCCTGGGGCGGGCCGCTCACCTATTCCGGCCTCATCTTCTCGTTCATCCTCATCGGCTATGTCGACGAGCTGTTCGGCGACGCTGCGGACAAGGAGGCGATGCCGCCCGTCTGGTACTGCCAGGCGATGCTGTTCCTCACCCTGCCGCTGCTGATCTTTGCGACGCTGGTGGCCTTCAACGTCACCTCCGAACATGGCTTTGCCTGGCTCGATGCGGTGTCACGCTTCGTCGGCATCGATCCCGGCGCGGCGCGCGCCCGCACGCAGTGGTTCATCTTCGCCCAGGGCGCCTATGTCAGCCTCGGCATGTATTACGGCGCCGCCGGCGTGAACGTCAGCCACGAGCTGGTCCATCGCACCGACAAGCCGTTCGACCGGCTGTTCGGCACCTGGCTCCTCGCCTTCACCTGGGACACCGGCTTTGCCATCGAGCATGTGCATGGCCACCACCGCAATGTCGGCACCGAGCTCGATCCGGCGACCGCTCGGCGCGGCGAATATATCGTCGCCTTCGTCTACCGCTCGACGGTCGGCCAGTGGCTCGCCGCCAAGCGCTTCGAAGACGAGCGCATGAAGCGCAAGGGCCTCAGCAACAATCTCTGGAACAACCGCTTCTGGCGCAACCAGCTCATGACGCTGGCCGTCGCCATCTTCTACGTCGCCTTCATGGGGCCGATCGGGCTGCTCTACTTCATCTTCGCCGGCGCCATCGGCAAGATCTACCTCGAGGTGGTCAACTACATCGAGCATTACGGCCTGGTGCGCATTCCCGGCACCCGCGTCGAGGCCCGCCACTCGTGGGACAGCCACCGGCGCGTCTCCGGCGGCATGTTCTACAACCTCATGCTCCACGCCAACCACCACAAGATCGCCACCCGCCGCTTCTGGGAGCTGGAGCAGTCGCCGCCCGACGAGGCCGCCACCCTGCCCCGCGGCTACATGGCGATGATCCTGTTCGCCTTCCTCGGCCCGCCGTTTTTCCGGTACATCAACCGCTACCTCGCCGGCTGGGACACCCGCCTCGCCAGCCCCGACGAGGTCGCCTACCTCAAGGCCAAGGGCATCTATCTGGGCGACGGGCCGAAGGCGTGACGCCCGGCTCCCGCTTCGACGGGAACGCTTCGCCCCTGCCGCGAGTTATTTTCCCACGGCGCGCAGGGCGCCGCGGAGTTTTCCCATGCTCAGATGGGCGCTGATCTTTTTCGTCATTTCGATCGTCGCGGGCCTGCTCGGCTTCACCGGCATCTCGGCCGCCGCCGGCGGCGTTGCGAAAATCCTGTTCTACATCTTCATCGTGCTGACGGTGATCGTCCTGATCGTCGCCTTCGCCATCGGCCAGGCGATCTTCTAGCAAGCCATCTTTTAGTGCGATCGCGGCGCGCGACGTATTGAACGCCGCCCCCCGAAGCGGCCGGCCCCTTCACCGGCCGCCCGGCGACCCCCGTGCGTGACAGCGCCGCCGAAGCATCCATCCACCCGGTGTCATTCCGCGCAGGCGGGAATCCAGGGCCAACCCTCGGCCGTCCGACGCCCCTGTCTGGATTCCCGCCTGCGCGGGAATGACATCGTGACTTGAGCCGCCCCCTCTTTCACTTGTGCGAATGACTTCTGCACTTCTTGTCTTTTGGCAGGAAACTGTCACGTTCGCGCAGGATCATGAAAGATCGGGGGGCTGTCATGAAGCATCTGCCATATTACTTCCTGAGCGTTGCCGTACTTCAGGCGCTGGTCGGCATGGGCCTGGGCATCTTCATGGGCATCAGCGGCGATTTCACGCTGGCGCCCGCGCATGCTCACAACAACCTGCTGGGCTGGGTCGGCATGGCGATCTTCGGCCTCTATTACGCCGCGGCGCCTGCCGTTGCCGCGCGGCCCATCGCCACCATCCATTTCTGGATCGCGCTGGTCGGCAACATCCTCATGCCGCTTGGCATCGCGCTCGTGGTCACAAGCCATGGCGAGATCGTCTCGATCGTCGGCAGCTTGGTCGAAGTCATCAGCATGCTGCTGTTCGGCTTCATCGTCTGGACCAATCGCGCTGCGTTCGCGCCCCGATGAGCTTCGCCAATCCAGTCTTCGCCGCCTTCGCCATTTCGGTGGCGATCATGGTGCTGAAGGCGGTCGCGATGTCGTGGCTGACGGTCGCGCGGATGATGTGGCTTCGCGCCGGGTTTCGCTCGCCCGAGGACATAAGAAAAACCCTGCTCAATCCCGATCCCGACCCTCGGCAACTCCTTCCCGACGAGCGAATCGAACGTATCCGCCGCATCCAGCTCAACGACCTCGAGAACCTGCCCTTCTTCTTCGCCGCGGGCGCTCTTTACGTCCTCACCGACCCGCCGCTGCTGCTTGCCCAATGGCTGTTCTACGGCTACGCCGTTTCGCGACTGCTCCACTTCGTTGCTTACTTCACCCGCCAGATTCACGATATAAGGGCGACGCTATGGAGCATCGGCTCGCTGATCATCGTCTTCATGGCAGCGATGAGCCTCCTGCGCGTCCTCGGCATCGCGTAAGGCACCATAAAGCTCCGAGAGGCCCGGCGACGATAAGAGCACCGTGTCATTCCCGCGCAGGCGGGAATCCAGGGCGGAGTCCTCGGCTGTCCGACAGCCCTGTCTGGATTCCCGCCTGCGCGGGACACCGTGGTATTCCTGACCACTCTCGACGCTCTGATCGGCGGATCCTCTCACAAGCAGTCGCTGCCTGGCGGCGGCGAAAAAGGCGGGCATTGGCGACCGCCCTACCCACCGTGTCATTCCCGCGCAGGCGGGAATCCAGGGCGGAGTCCTCGGCTGTCCGACAGCCCCGTCTGGATTCCCGCCTGCGCGGAAATGACACCGGTGAGTGGGCCCAACGTTTCGACTGCACCAACCCTGGCGTCGACGTCGCAATCCCTTGACCGACTCTCATTTGTTCCGCTTATGTTCGCATCGGTGCGACGGGCTGTGAGGTGACAGCGCGGATGCGCCGTGGTTAGCTTGCGGACGTGGGTGGCCCTTCCTATTTGTGGCTCAACCACCTCCCATTCGAAAACCCTGACAGATGCTGGCGCCCGGCCCTGCTCGGTTTTTGTGCCTGCCCAGATGGATGTCCGATGCCCGCAAAATCGCCCTCGCCGAACCGTGAAATCGTCATCCGCGGCGCCAAGGAGCACAACCTCAAGAATGTCGATCTGCGCCTGCCGCGCGACCAGTTGATCGTGATGACCGGGCTGTCGGGCTCGGGCAAATCCTCGCTGGCGTTCGACACCATCTATGCCGAGGGCCAGCGGCGTTATGTCGAAAGCCTCAGCGCCTACGCCCGGCAATTCCTCGAAATGATGCAGAAGCCCGATGTCGAGCAGATCGACGGGCTGTCGCCGGCGATTTCGATCGAGCAGAAGACCACCTCGCGCAACCCGCGCTCGACGGTGGGCACGGTCACCGAGATCTACGATTATCTCCGGCTGCTGTTCGCGCGCGTCGGCATTCCCTATTCGCCGGTCACGGGCCTGCCGATCCAGAGCCAGACCGTCAGCCAGATGGTCGATATCGTCACCGCGCTGCCCGAAGGCACGCGGCTCTATCTGCTGGCGCCCATCGCCCGCGGCCGCAAGGGCGAGTACAAGCGCGAGCTCAACGATTTGATGCGCAAGGGCTTTCAGCGCGTCAAACTCGACGGCGAATTCCACGACATCGAGGACGCGCCGAACCTCGACAAGAAGATCAAGCACGATGTCGAAGTGGTCGTCGACCGTATCGTCGTCGGCCCCGACGTCGCGGCGCGCCTCGCCGAAAGCTTCGAGACGGCGCTGAAGCTCGCCGACGGCATCGCGTTTGCCGAATATGCCGACGAGAAGGACGAGAACGGCGAGGCCAGGCGGATCATCTTTTCGGAAAAGTTCGCCGATCCGGTCTCGGGCTTCACCATCCCCGAGATCGAGCCGCGGCTGTTTTCGTTCAACAACCCGTTCGGCGCCTGCCCGGTCTGCGATGGCCTCGGCACCGAGCAGAAGATCGACCCGGACCTGATCGTCCCCGACGTGACCTTGTCGCTGCGCGACGGCGCCATCCTGCCGTGGTCGAAGACCAGCGCGCCCTATTACCAGCAGACGCTGCAGGCGGTGACCAAGCATTTCGGCGCCTCGACCGGCACAGCCTGGGAGGAACTGCCCAAGCAGGTGCAGGACGCCGTGCTTTACGGCACCGGCAACGACGCCGTGCAGTTCACCTATGACGATGGCCTCCGCACTTACAAGACCAAGAAGCCCTTCGAGGGCGTCATCGGCAATCTCGAGCGCCGCTACAAGGAGACCGAGAGCGCCGGCATGCGCGAGGAGATCGAGCGCTACATGTCGTCGGCGCCGTGCCTCGCCTGCAATGGCTACCGCCTGAAGCCCGAGGCGCTGGCCGTCAAGATCGATGGCCTCCATGTCGGGCAGGTGTCGGAGATGTCGATCCGCGCCGCCGCGCAGTGGTTCAACGAGATGCCCAAGCGGCTGACCGACCAGCAGCGCCAGATCGGCGAGCGCGTGTTCAAGGAAATCCGCGAGCGCCTCGGCTTCCTCAACGATGTCGGCCTCGACTATCTGACGCTGAGCCGCAATTCCGGTTCGCTGTCGGGCGGCGAGAGCCAGCGTATCCGTCTCGCGAGCCAGATCGGCTCGGGACTGACGGGCGTGCTCTACGTGCTCGACGAGCCCTCCATTGGGCTCCATCAACGCGACAATGCCCGCCTGCTCGAAACGCTGCGGCGGCTGCGCGACATCGGCAACACGGTGATCGTGGTCGAGCATGACGAGGATGCGATCCTCACCGCCGACTATGTGGTCGATATCGGCCCCGGCGCCGGCGTCAATGGCGGCCACGTGGTGGCCGAAGGCACGCCCGACGACATCCTCAGAAACAAGAATTCGATCACCGGGCAGTATCTCAGCGGCAAGCTCACGATCCCGACGCCGCCCGAGCGCCGCAAGCCGCAGAAAAACAAGAAGATCCATCTCGACGGCGCCACCGGAAACAACCTCAAGAACGTCTCGGTGGACGTGCCGCTCGGGCTGTTCGTCGCCATCACCGGCGTCAGCGGCGGCGGCAAGTCGACGCTGATGATCGACACGATGTACCAGGCGATGGCGCGGCGGCTCAACGGCGCGCGCGTCAATCCGGCGCCGCACAACCACCTCACCGGGCTCGAATTCCTCGACAAGATCATCGACATCGACCAGTCGCCGATCGGGCGCACGCCGCGCTCCAACCCCGCGACCTACACCGGGGCGTTCGGGCCGATGCGCGAATGGTTCGCCGGACTGCCGGAGGCCAAGGCGCGCGGCTACGGGCCGGGCCGCTTCTCGTTCAACGTCAAAGGCGGGCGCTGCGAGAAGTGCGAGGGCGACGGCGTCATCAAGATCGAGATGCACTTTTTGCCCGACGTCTACGTCACCTGCGAAGTGTGCAAGGGCCATCGCTATAACCGCGAGACGCTCGAAGTGCAGTTCAAGGGCAAGTCGATCGCCGACGTGCTCGACATGACCATCGACGAGGCGACCGAGTTCTTTGCCGCGGTGCCCTCGATCCGCGAGAAGTTTGCGACGCTGCAGCGCGTGGGCCTGGGCTATGTGAAGGTCGGCCAGCCGGCGACGACGCTCTCGGGCGGCGAGGCGCAGCGCGTGAAGCTCAGCAAGGAACTGAGCCGCCGCGCCACCGGGCGGACGCTCTATATGCTCGACGAGCCGACGACGGGTCTCCACTTCCACGACATCGCCAAGCTGCTCGAGGTGCTGCACGAGCTGGTCGACCAGGGCAACACCGTCGTGGTGATCGAGCACAATCTCGAAGTCATCAAGACCGCCGACTGGATCATCGACATGGGTCCCGAGGGCGGCGACGGCGGCGGCGAGGTGGTCGGCGTGGGCACGCCCGAGGACATTGCCGACAACAAGCGCAGCTATACCGGCAAATTCCTCAAGGAAGTGATGGACCGGCGGCCGACCAAGACCAAAAAGCCGGTTCGGCAAGCGGCAGAGTAATTCTTTGTAATTTCTTACATCTGTTTGTCGTCCCACAGGGCCATTCATGCGCATCGCAAATCATCGCTTTTCAGCGCTTTTTGTCATGCTGATGAAACGGCCATGTGGTTTTCGCATGGACCAGATGCCGTTTTACCGTCTGGATGGTGACGGCAAATCACTCGATATGAGTGTCGTCACGCAACCAAAGACGGGGAGCCTGCGCCATGTTCGTACGAGCCGTCTGGCGGTCGAAACCCGCCGCTGAAAGTCGCCGGCCGCTGCGCGAGACGGGTGTGCCGTCGTCGCGAAACGCCGGGATCATCGGGGTTTGCGCACCCGACTTTCCCAACATGACCCGTGGCCTGTTCGACCGCCGCGCCTGAAGCCGGCCTTCGCATTTGCTTAACCATCCAGGCCCGCCCCGATTTCCGGGCGGGTCTTAATTCCGCGTGAACGACCGGCAAAACGAGCTATGCATTTTTGGGACCACAGTCCTGATCAATCACCCACTGCTCATCCGACCCGCACACGACTATTTGAGCACTTGTAGAAACAAGGAGAACCCCGATGGGTATTCGTCAGACCTTCAAGAAATGGACCGCCTACCAGCAGACCGTTCGTGAGCTTGCCGCTCTCGACAACCGTCAGCTCAACGATCTGGGCATTTCGCGCGCCGACATTCAGAAGATCGCCCGCGATCATGCGCGCGCCATCTAACGGCTTCGTGCCGGGCTCGACCAAAGTTGAGACCCAAACGCTCGCTTCCTGAAAAGGCAGCGGGCGTTTTGCTTTTGAAGCCAGCAAACGCATAGCTCGCCTCGGCGCACCCGTTGCAGGTGCCCGGCCCGCTTGCTAGGACGCCGGCCATGTCCAAGCACCCCATCCACATCATCGGCGCCGGCCTCGCCGGGTCCGAAGCCGCATGGCAGGCCGCACAGGCCGGCAGCAAGGTCGTTATCCACGAGATGCGGCCCACCAAGCTGACCGAGGCTCATCTGACCGGCGGCTTTGCAGAGCTGGTCTGCTCCAACTCCTTCCGCTCCGACGATCACGAGCACAACGCCGTCGGCCTGCTGCACGAAGAGCTGCGCCGCTGCGGCTCGCTGATCATGCGCATGGCCGATGCCCACAAGCTGCCGGCGGGCGGGGCGCTGGCGGTCGACCGCATCGGGTTCTCGGACGCCGTGACCGCCGCCGTGCGCAGCCACCCCAATGTCAGCGTCGAGTACGGCGAGATCGCCGGGCTGCCGCCGGCCGAGTGGGACAACGTCATCGTCGCCACCGGCCCCCTCACCTCCCGACCATTAGCTGAGGCAATCCAGGGCCTTACGGGCGAAGCCGAACTCGCGTTCTTCGACGCCATCGCGCCGATCGTCCATGGCGAGTCGATCGACATGGACATCGCCTGGGCGCAGTCGCGCTACGACAAGGTCGGGCCGGGCGGCACCGGGCAGGACTACCTCAACTGCCCGATGGACGAGGCGCAATACAACCGGTTCGTCGACGCCCTGCTGGCTGGCGAGAAGCACGTCTATCACGAGTGGGAGAACGTGCCGTACTTCGACGGCTGCCTGCCGGTCGAGGTGATGGCCGAGCGCGGCCGCGAGACGCTGCGCTGGGGACCGCTGAAGCCGGTGGGCCTTACCAACCCCCGCAATCCGACCGTCAAGCCCTACGCCATCGTGCAGTTGCGGCAGGACAACGCGCTTGGCACCCTGTGGAACATGGTCGGCTTCCAGACCAAGCTGAAATATGGCCGGCAGGCAGAGATCTTCCGGCTGATTCCCGGGCTCGAGCAGGCCCAGTTCGCTCGGCTCGGCGGCCTCCACCACAACACATTCCTCAACTCGCCCAAGGTGTTGGACCGCCAGCTCCGGCTGAAGGCGATGCCGCGGCTGCGCTTTGCCGGCCAGATCACCGGCGTCGAAGGCTATGTCGAAAGCTCCGCCATCGGGCTGGTCGCGGGCCGCATGGCGGCGGCGCAGGATCGCGGCGAGGCCGTCGACGCCCCGGTGCCGACGACGGCGCTCGGGGCGCTGTTCGACCACATCCTTGGCGGGCACATCGCAGCGGAAGGCGAGCCGGGACCGCGCAGCTTCCAGCCGATGAACGTCAATTTCGGCCTGCTGCCGCCGGTCGAGGTCAGCAAGCCCGAGGGCGTGAAGCGCTGGCGCGGCCCCGACAAGGCAATGGCAAAGCGCAAGGCAATGAGCGATCGCGCGCTGGCCGACATCGCCGGCTGGGCCTGAGGCCTAGGGTCTCAGGCTCCACAGGGTCAGTGCCGCGATCTTGCGCCAATCCGGTAGCTCGGCCTGCCGCACGAATGGGGCCTCGAGGTCGAGTCGACCGAGCTCGGGGCCAAGCAGCGCCATCGGCGCGAAGGCCGGACGCAGGTCGCGCGGTAGTGCGGCGATGGCCGTCTTGGCCCTGGCGAGATGCTCATTGGCGAGTTCGGCGAGCCGGGTCAGGGCGATCGCCAGCCGTTCGCCGCCCTGCCCTGCCAGCACCTCGGCCTCGGCAACGCCGCAGGACTTGAAAACCTCCCACGGCAGGAAGATGCGACCCTGACTGGCGTTGTAGCCGAAGGCGCGCAGGTGCCCGACCAGCGCATGCGCCACCCCGAGATGACCCGCCGCATCGCCGGTCTCGACCGGCTTACCGCCGTCGAGGATCATGGCGGCAAGCTGGTAGAGCGCCGAGACCGTCTCGCCGGCGTACCCCTCGAACGTTGCGATATCCGGCATCGGGTCCTGATAGAGGTCGAAGCGGCGCGCCTCGATCATCCGGGTCAGCGGCGGCACGGGCAGCCCATATTCAGCGATCACTGACAAAAGCGCATCGGCCAGCGGGTTGGCGCGGACATTGCCGTGCCCCTCGCCGGTCAGCGCGTCTGCCCACCATTGCAGGCGAATCTCGCCCGCTGCCGGCTCGCGGGCCCGCTCGCGCACCGAGGCGATATCGGCGTTGAAGGCGTAGAGCGCCGTGATCGCCTCGCGCGCCCTAGCCGGTAGCACCAGCGTCGCGTAGTAGCGATCGCGGTCGGCCTGTTTCAGCTCGGCCGTCGCGTACGTGGCACTTTCCGGCTTCACCGCGACGACTCGACCGCGATCAGCGCCGCGCCGACGGCCCGGTTCTCGCCAAGCAGGATGTTGTAGGTGCGCACGGCCCCGCCGGTGGCAATGGCTTCCACGATGATGCCGCGGTCGCGCAGCGCCTGCCGGATGGACTTGTCGAAGCCGGCGATGTCCTTGCCGAGCCCGACCAGCAGCACGTCGATCTGGTCGGCGGCGTCGAACACCGGCTGGAGGTTCTCCAGCGTGATCTCGGAGGGCTTCGTCGCCGCCCAGGCGTGCATGCCCGTCGGCAGGCACAGCAGCGAGCCGCGATGGCTCATCTCGGCAAAGCGGAAGCCGTTATTGCCGTAGCCGTCGATCCCTGCCTGATAGGGGTAGAACCCCTGCCCCGGCTCAGCCATTCAGAGCCGCCTCCCTGACGAAGCCAGAGCGGCGGCCCAGACTGCTGGCGCGCGCATGCGAGCACTAGACCGCGGCGCCGTCGGCGCGCTTGGGCAGCTTCGCCTTGCCGTCGCTGGGCGCGTCGCCGCGCGCCTTGAGGCCGAAGTAGATGAGGATCGGGCCGCCGACGATGATAGACGAATAGGTGCCGACGAACACGCCGAAGGTCATGGCGATGGTGAAGCCGCGGATGACCTCGCCGCCGAACAGCACCAGCGGTATGAGCGCGCAGAAGATGGTGAAGGCCGTAAGCGACGTTCGGACTATGGTCTGGTTGATCGACAGGTTGATCAAATCCGGTAACGGCATCTTCTTGTATTTTCGAAGATTTTCGCGAATTCGGTCGGAAATGACCACGGTCTCGTTGAGCGACAGGCCCACGAGAGTCAGCACGGCCGCAATCGATGTCAGGTTGAACTCGATGCCGGTCACCGAGAACAACCCGATGGTCATGATGACGTCGTGGCTGGTGGTGGTGATGGCAGCGAGGGCGAACTGCCACTCGAAGCGGAACCAGACATAGATCAGGATGGCGCCGAGCGAGACCAGCACGGCGATGACGCCGTTGCGCGCAAGTTCGCCGGACACCTGCGGACCCACCGTTTCCGTCCGGCGAATCTCGTAATTGTCCGCCTGCATGGCGGTGCGAACCTTCTCGACCGCGGCCTGCTGGGCCTCGTCGCCGCCCGGTTGCGTCTGCACGCGCACGAGCACGTCCTTGTCGGTGCCGAAGCTCTGCACCTGGATGTCGCCCATGCCGAGCTTGTCGACGTCTTCACGGATCTTGGCGGTGTCGGCGGCGCCGTCGCCATTGTAGTGCAGTTCGATCGCCGAGCCGCCGATGAAGTCGATGCCCAGGTTGAAGCCCTTGAAGAAGGCTGAGCCGATCGACACCACCGTGAGCACCAGCGAGATAATGATCACGTAGCGGCTGAGCTGCATGAAGTGGATGGTCGTGCCGTCCGGAATGAAGCGGAAGTGCTGGATTTTGAGCGTCTTCGGGCGGCGAAGGCGGAACCAGGCGCCCACGAAATAGAGCGTCACCGTGTAGGCCGTGAACAGCGAGGTGATGATGCCGAGGCCGAGCGTCACCGCGAAGCCCTGCACCGGGCCGGAGCCGAGGAAATAGAGCACAATCGCCGCAATGAGCTGCGTCAGGTGGCTGTCGATGATGGTGCCCCAGGCGCGCTTGAAGCCGGCGTCGATGGCCGCCAACGGCGATTTGCCGGACTTCAGCTCCTCGCGAATGCGCTCGTAGATCAGCACGTTGGCGTCCACCGCCATACCGAGCGTGAGCACCATGCCGGCGATGCCGGGAAGCGTCAGGGTCGAGCCGAGCAGCGACAGCGAGGCGAAGATCAGCACGATGTTGAGCACGAGCGAGATGTCGGCGAACAGGCCGAACAGCCCGTAGGCGATCACCATAAAGCTGACGACGAGCACAGCCGCCACGATACCTGCCGTGACGCCCGACTTGATCGAGTCGGCGCCGAGGCTCGGGCCGACCGAGCGCTCTTCCGCCACGTCGAGGGTCGCCGGCAGTGCGCCGGCGCGCAGCAACACAGCAAGGTCGTTGGCCGAAGCGGGCGTGAAATTGCCGGTGATCTGGCCCGAGCCGCCGGTGATCGGCTGCTGGATGGTCGGCGCCGTGATCACCTGGTTGTCGAGGACGATGGCGAAGCGCTTGCCGACGTTCTTGGAGGTGATTTCGCCGAAGACGATGGCGCCATGGGTGTTGAAGCTGAAACTCACCACAGAGCGGCCGGTCTGCTGGTCGAAACCGGGCTGCGCGTTGGTCAGGTCTTCGCCGCCGAGCTCGACGTTCTCGTTGATCAGCTCTTCCGGCGGGCCGGCCGAACCGTCGGCGCTGGGGACGATCTCATAGCCGGACGGGATGCCCTGCTGCTTGGCCTGATCGGCCGTCATCGTCGGATGAACGAGATGGAATTCGAGGCGTGCGGTCTTGGACACGAGCTCCTTGAGGCGCTCGCTGTCGTTGAAGCCCGGCACCTGCACCAGCACGCGGTCGGTGCCCTCGCGCTGGATCTGCGGCTCCGTGGTGCCGACTTCGTCGACACGCTTGCGAATGACTTCGATCGACTGCGCCACCAGCGACGACATGCGGTCGTTGATGCCCGCGTCGGTCAGCTTGACGGTCAGCTTGCCGTCCGGGGTCTCGCCGAACGCCAGCTCCTGCGACCCGCCAACGCCGAAGACACCTGAGGGCTGGAGCTTTTGGAGCGCCGCCTGCGCGGCCGCCTTCTGCGTCGGATCGGTCAGCTCGATATCGAGCCCGTTGCCGTCGACGGTGATGATGTTGCCGATGCCGTTATCGCTCGCCAGTACCTGGCGGGCGTCGCGACGCAGCGACTTCAGCCGATCGCTGATGACGGAATCGCGGTTGACCTGAAGCAGCAGGTAGGAGCCGCCCTGCAGGTCGAGGCCGAGCGTCATGCCCTGATGCGGCAGCCAGCTCGGCCAGGTTGCGGTCTGATCCTTGGAGAAGAAGTTCGGGATCGCAAAGACGATGCCCAGCACGGCGACGATGAGGATGATCGCGGTGCGGATAGGCGAGAATTGCAACATACTTGGGTATCGTCCTTGACGGGTGCCGATCAGGCCTTGTTGTCGTTCACGGGGTTCGCCCGCGAGCGAACGTCGGCAATCATGCCGCGAACCAGCTTGACGCGCACGCCCTGGCTGATTTCGACCTCGAGGTCTTCGCCTTCGACGGCCTTGGTCACCTTGCCGACGATACCGCCGGTGCTGACGACGGTGTCGCCACGCGAAATCTTCGAGAGCATTTCACGCTGTTCGCGAGCGCGCTTCTGCTGCGGACGGAAAATCAGCAGGTAGAAGATCACCACGAGCAGCAGGATGGGGGCGAACTGGACCAAGAGATCCGTCATGCCGCCGGCGGGGGCTGCGGGGGTGGTACCGGTGCTCTGCGCGAGAGCGGCGGTCACGAACATGGTGTACTCCTTAGGTGGGTCGTCGGCTTGTCAAAACGCCGCGGTTAATCGCATATAGGCTGCGTTTCCGGCAATGGAACAATCCACCCGGGCAAAAGCGCGCGGACTATATAGCCCGACGGGATCGTTTGCAAAGCGGTTCCCGGCTGCCGTCCCCGCCAATTCGACGCAGGAATTTCTCCGAAAATGGCTGACGAAACCCTCACGCAGATTGCCGCGGCGCTGGAGCGCATTGCCTCGAAGCTGGAGGCGATGAGCCCCGGTTTGCCTGAGGAACGGCCGGTCCTGGGCGAAGCCGACGCCTATCACTGGGATGCGGCAGAGAACCGGCTGATGCCGGTGCCCAGGGTGCAGCGCGTGCCGTTCGGGTTGCTCAAAGGCATCGACGGGGTGCGTGACACATTGCTCGCCAACACTTTGCAGTTCGCCAAGGGATTCGGCGCCAACAATGCGCTGCTTTGGGGCGCGCGCGGCATGGGCAAGAGCTCGCTGGTGAAGGCCGTGCACGCCGAGGTTTCCGGGCACCTCGAGGGGCGCTTGCTCCTTGTCGAGATCAGCCGTGAGGACATCGAGTCCCTGCCCCGGCTGATGCGGCTGATTGCAAACGAGCCGGCACACTTCATCGTGTTCTGCGACGATCTGAGCTTCGACAAGGACGAGGCCAGCTACAAATCGCTGAAGGCGATCCTCGATGGCGGCCTCGAGGGCCGGCCGCAAAACGTGCTCTTCTATGCCACGTCGAACCGCCGGCATATGATGCCGCGCGACATGATCGACAACGAGCGCGCGACCGCGATCAACCCCGGCGAAGCGATCGAGGAAAAAGTGTCGCTGTCGGACCGCTTCGGCCTCTGGCTCGGCTTCCACAACTGCGACCAGCCGACCTACCTCGCGATGATCCGCGGCTATTGCGATGCCTACGGGCTCAGTGTCGACGACGAGACGCTCAACGCCCGGGCCATCGAATGGGCGCAGACCCGTGGCGCCCGCTCGGGCCGCGTCGCCATCCAGTTCGTGCGCGCCCTCGCCGGCGAGATGGGCAAAGCGGTGTAGCGGCGGTTGCCGCGATACACCTTCACCGTTAGGGTCCGGCCATGCGTATCGTCACCTGGAACATCAACGGCATCAAGGCGCGGCAGGAAGTGCTGCAGACATGGCTGAAGCAGGAATCACCCGACGTAGTATGCCTGCAGGAGATCAAGACGGTCGACGAGGGCTTTCCTCGGGCCGAGATCGAAGCGCTCGGCTACAATGTCGAAACGTTCGGGCAAAAGAGCTGGAACGGCGTTGCGATCCTCTCCAAGCACCGCTTCGACGAGGTGACGCGCGGCTTGCCCGGCGACGATGCCGATGAGCAGTCGCGGCTGATCGAGGGCGTGTTCTCGACCGAGGCCGGCGCGATCCGCATCTGCTGCATCTATCTGCCCAACGGCAATCCGGCGCCGGGCGACAAGTTCACCTACAAGCTCGGCTGGATGGACCGGCTCATCACCTTCGTCGAAGGCCGGCTGGCGCTCGAGGAGCCGTTTGTGCTGCTGGGCGATTTCAACATCATTCCGGCGGCCATCGATGCGACGAGCCCGGAGAAATGGGTAGGCGACGCGCTGTTTCGTCCCGAAAGCGCGGAACGCTGGCGCGCCCTGCTCAACCTCGGCATGGTCGACGCGCAGCGCGCCGTGTCGGACGAGCCGCATCACACCTTCTGGGACTTCAAGACGTTCGGGTGGGATCGCCAGGACGGTATCCGCATCGACCATGTGCTGCTCTCTCCCCAGGCGGCCGACCGGCTGGAAGACGTGTTCGTGCACCGCGAGGTTCGCGGCTGGGACAAGCCGAGCGACCACGTGCCGGTCGAAGGCATTCTAGCGTTCTAGCTGATCGTTTGGCCGCTACGGCGCGGCGGTAGCAATCTGGCCATCAAGCTGGTCGGCCATGGCGACCGCCTGTTTGCGTTCGTCCGGGCTCGCCACCGACATATCGGCGTTGAGCAGGTCGTCGATCCACTGCGCATCGACGGTCCCATCTGCACGGCGGCTCGCGAGCGACAGCCACATCAGCCCCTCGACCGGATTGGCCTTCACGCCGCCATCGCCGTTGAACAGGATGTCGCCGAGCTTGGCCTGCGCCGCGACGTGACCTTTATGCGCAGCGAGCGACAGCCAGCGCGCGCTTTGCAGCGGGTTGTCGCCAAGCGCATTCTTGTCGAGATACATCTCGCCGACGCGGTATTGCGCATCGGCGTCGCCGAAATAGCTCGCGGCATGCATGAGGAGCTTGATCGAGTAGTCTTCGTCCTTGGGGACGCCGGCCTCGGGCACGCCGTCCTTGTAGTAGTCCCCCATCTTGACGAAGGAGTTGGCGACGATATCGGCTTCAGTCCCCTTGGGCGCGGTATCGGCATGCTGGTCGGCGATCTCGGCGAAATAGCCGAAGGCCTTGGCCTTGTCCTGCGCAACGCCCTCGCCGCTTTCGTACATCAGCCCGAGTTGCCACTGCGCCATCGGATCGCCGGCCGACGCTGCGTCCTGCAGGGCCGTCACCTGGTCGACGCTCGAGATGCCGCCGCCGGCGCCGTCCATGGCGCTCGCGAGAGCCTGCGCCGCATCGGCGGCGGTGGACGCCTCGGCCGCTGCAACCGCGGCGTCGGCCGGAGCGGCCGGCGTCGGGATATCCGCCGGCGGCACCGGCGGCTGTTCCTGGGCATAGATCGGCACTGCCGCGAACAGCAGCGCCGAGAACACACTTACGGAAACGAGCGCCAAGGCACTCCTAGATATCCGCATACTGCTCCTTTTCGCCCTTGGCGCCCGGATTGGTCAGCGCGCCGTAGCGGGCCGGCCCAACGAGCTGGGCATATTTCCAGATCGCGCCCGAGCCGTACTCGGTCTCGCGCGGCGCCCACGCGGTCTTCCTGCGGGCGAACTCTTCATCGGAGACGTTCACCGAAATCTCGCCGGTCACGGCATCGAGGGTGATGATGTCGCCGTCCTGGACGAGAGCGATCGGTCCGCCGACCGCCGCTTCGGGTCCGACATGGCCGATGCAGAAGCCGCGGGTCGCGCCGGAGAAGCGGCCGTCGGTGATCAGCGCCACCTTGTCGCCCATGCCCTGGCCGTAGAGCGCCGCCGTGGTCGACAGCATCTCGCGCATGCCCGGACCGCCCTTCGGACCCTCGTAACGAATGACGAGAACCTCGCCTTCCTTGTAGGTGCGGTTGTTGACCGCTTCGAAGCACAGCTCTTCGTTGTCGAAGACGTGGGCCGGCCCGACGAAGCGCTGGTTCTTGAGACCGGCGACCTTCACGATGGCGCCGTCAGGCGCGAGGTTGCCGCGCAGCGTCACGACGCCGCCGGTCGGCGAGATCGGGTTAGTAGTGGTGCGCACCACGTCCTGCTCGGCGTTCCACTTCACCTTGCTGAGGTTCTCGGCAACGGTCTTGCCGGTGACCGTCATGCAGTCGCCATGGAGGTAGCCGCCATCGAGCAGCGCCTTCATCACCAGCGGAATGCCGCCGGCTTCGAAGAGGTCCTTGGCGACGTACTTCCCGCCCGGCTTCAGATCGCCGATATACGGTGTTTTCTTGAAGATTTCGCCGACGTCGAAGATGTCGAAGTCGATGCCCGCTTCGTGCGCCATCGCCGGCAGATGCAGAGCAGCGTTGGTCGAGCCACCGGTGGCGGCCACGGTCATCGCGGCGTTCTCGAACGCCTTGCGTGTCACGATCTGGCGCGGGCGGAGCTGCACCTTGAGCAGTTCCATCACCTGCTCGCCGGCGGCGGCGCAGAGCGCATCGCGGATTTCGTACGGAGCCGGAGCGCCACAGCTATAGGGCAGCGCGAGGCCGATCGCTTCGGCCACCATCGCCATGGTGTTGGCGGTGTACTGGCCACCGCACGAACCGGCTGAAGGGCAAGCCACCCGCTCGAGTTCGTCGAGGGTTTCGTCGTCCATCTTGCCGACCGAATGAAGACCGACGGCTTCGAACAGGTCCTGCACCACGACGTCGCGGCCACGGAAGCGGCCCGGGAGAATCGTGCCGCCATAGATGAAGATCGACGGCACGTTGAGGCGGATCATCGCCATCATCATGCCCGGCAGGCTCTTGTCGCAGCCGGCCATGGCGACCAGCCCGTCATAGGAATGGCCGCGCATGGTGAGCTCGACCGAGTCGGCGATCACATCGCGCGACGCCAGCGACGACTTCATGCCGGCATGGCCCATGGCGATGCCGTCGGTGACGGTGATGGTGGTGAATTCGCGCGGCGTCCCACGAGCGGCGGCAACGCCCTTCTTGACCGCCTGCGCCTGGCGCTGCAGCGAAATATTGCACGGCGCAGCCTCGTTCCACGCGGTCGCGACACCCACCAGCGGCTGGTGAATCTGCTCGCTGCTCAGGCCCATCGCATAGAGATAGGAGCGGTGCGGTGCGCGCTCCGGCCCTTCGGTCACATGCCGGCTCGGCAGCCGCGATTTATCGACGTAGTTGCTAGTCATGTTTCCCAATTCCCCAGCCTGCCGCTCATTAGAGCGCTTCCAAACAAGCGCTTATCGAGCCGTGCCGGCTGAGGTGCAAGGGCGGAACGAACCGGTCTGGTACGGTCGCGGATACTGCATCCGCCTACCGCTTCCCGATCTCCCGCCCCCTCCGTCCTCGCCCCCGTTTGGGGAGAGATTGTGGCGCCGAGACTGACCAAATGATTGCCAACCAACGGGGTCGGCGGGATTCAAAAATGTTGTTGCAGGAAGGTCACATGGCTCGTCGGCGATCGGGAAGCACGGCACCGGAGGACCTCGTTCCGACGACGGAACGACGCTAGAGCCACTTCCGCGTGCGCATGAACCAGACGATGCCGGTGCCAAGGGCAGCCAGGCCCACCACCACGAACCAGAATGCTTCGGGGCTGCCGGAAAACGGAATGCCGGCGACATTCATGCCGAGAAGCCCCGACACCACGGTCATCGGCATCGCCACGACCGTCGCTGCGGTCAGCACGAGGATGGTCTTGTTCATCTGCTCGGCACGGGTATCGAGCACCTGCTCGTGGATGAGCGCGGCGCGTTCGGCCAGCACCTGCAACTCGTCGCCGAGGCGGGCGCTACGGGCCGAGGCTTCCTTGAGTCGCGCCCGGTCGCGCGCTGTCAGGAACGACAGATCCTCGATCTCGAGCGTGTTGAGCACGTCGCGCTGCGGCCACAGCACCCGGCGCAGATTGATCAGCGAACGGCGCAGCCGCGTCAGCTTATGGCGGTGCTCGCCGTCGTGCTCCGACATCATCTCCTCTTCGATGCTGTCGAGGATATCGCCCAGATGCTCGACCAGGGGCTCGATGCGGTCGGCCGCACGCGTTCCCATGCGGGCGATGAGGTCGGCCGGCGAGATCGGCGCATGCCGGGCCTTCTCCCAGGCCGAAAGGTTGACGAGTTCGCTGATGGCGAGCTTGCTGGCGATGATCACCCGGTTCTTCTCGATCCAGATGCTCATGGTCTGCTTGCTGAGTTCGTCCGGGTCGGAGCGGCTGCGCACGATGCGAAGCACCAGCAGCGCGCGATCGTCGATCACCGTGCAGCGGGTGTGCTGATCGGTGGCCGTCAGACCCTCGGCGGCATGCGGCTCGAGGTGAGCCTGTAGCCAGCTCCTGAATTCCGGCGACGACAGGCTGCCGGCGACGAGCAGGAAGCCCTTATCCGGTCCGGGCATCGGACCGGATTCGACCGGAATCGCGGCTACCCCGCCCTTCCCGTCGAAGTGGTAGGCGACGGCGGCGAAGTCGGTGGCATCGCGCACTGTCGGGTATGTGCGGCGCGGGGCAGCAGGTTGAGCGACGTCGTCCATCACATCTCCTTACTGGCCCGCAGTTTACGCCCTCTAGCTCAGGCGGGCCAAGGCGGCCTTCAGTCGCTCCAGCCGGGCGACGGCATCGGCGCGCCGCTCGCGCTGTTCCTCGATCACCTCGGGCGGTGCCTTCGCCACGAACTGCTCATTGTCGAGCTTCTTGTCGATCTTGCCGATCTCGACCTCTTCCTTGGCGATGTCGCGTTTGAGCCGCACGCGCTCGGCGTCGAAGTCGATGACGCCGGCGAGCGGCAACGCGAACGTCGCCTCGCCGATGACGATCTGTGCCGAGCTCGGCGGCACATCGGTGCCGTAGCTGACGTCATCCAGCCGGGCCATGCGCAGCAGCGCCTGCAACTGGCTTTCCGCACGGGTGCCGGTTTCCTCGCCCGCGCCGACGATCACCAGCCTGATCTTGGCGCCGGCGGGCACGTTCATCTCGGTACGCACCGAACGGATGCCGCCGACGACTTCGATCAGCCAGTTCATTTCGGCATCGGCCTTGGCGTCTTCGAGGCCGGACAGATCGGGCCACTGGGTGACGATGAGCAGCTTGTCGCGCGCCGGGCCAACCTTGCCCGTCTCGCCCCAGAGTTCCTCAGTGACGAACGGCATGAACGGGTGGAGCAGCTTCAGGATCTGGTCGAGCACCCACGCGGCGGTCGCCTGCGTCTCGGCCTTTTCGGCCGGCTGTTCGCCGGTCAGGATGGGCTTTGCGAGTTCGACATACCAGTCGCAATAGGTGCCCCACACGAAATCGTAGGCGGCATTGGCGGCTTCGTTGAACTTGAAGTCCTCGAGGTGCCGCTGCACGTCGGCCACGGCGCGCGCGGTCGCCCCGACGATCCAGCGATTGACCGCCAGCGTGTTGCTCGCCGGCTTGTAGTCGGCGCTGCGGACGCAGCCGTTCATTTCGAGAAAGCGCGCGGCGTTCCAGAGCTTGGTGACGAAGTTGCGGTAGCCCTCGACGCGGCTCATGGCGAGACGCATGTCGCGCCCCTGTGCCGCCATCGCCGCCAGGGTGAAGCGCGTCGCGTCGGCACCGTAGCTGTCGACGAGGTTCAGCGGGTCGATGACGTTGCCCTTGGTCTTGCTCATCTTGGCGCCGTGCTCGTCGCGCACCAGAGCGTGCATGTAGACCGTGTCGAACGGCTCCTTGCCGGTGAATTCTAGGCCCATCATCATCATCCGGGCGACCCAGAAGAAGATGATGTCGAAGCCGGTGACGAGCACGTTCGTCGGGTAGTAGCGCTTCAACTCGGGCGTGTCCTCGGGCCAGCCAAGGGTCGAGAACGGCCACAGCGCCGACGAGAACCAGGTGTCGAGCACGTCTTCGTCGCGATGCAGCGGCACCTTGGAGTCCGCCAGCTCCGCAAACGGGTCGGAGGCCTTGCGCGAGGCCCAGACGGCGGCGTTCTGCCGGTCGCGCTGGATGGTCTCGAAATCTGCCACTGCCTTCTGGAACGCGCTCGAGCCGACGCCCGAGGTGTGAATCTCGATCTGACGGCCATAATAGGCGGCAGCCTGCTTGCGCGCCTCGTCCTCGGTCGCGGCGACGAAGATCTTGAGGCCGGCATCGGCCTTGTTGAGGTCGGGATCGGTCGCGAGGCGCGGACCGTACCAGGCCGGTATCTGATGCCCCCACCAGAGCTGGCGCGAGATGCACCACGGCTTGATGTTGTCCATCCAGGCAAAATAGGTGTTCTCGTAGCTCTTGGGGACGAACTTCATCCGTCCCTCCTTGACCGAGGCGAGCGCCGGTCGCGCCAGCACTTCGGCGTTCACGAACCACTGGTCGGTGAGGAACGGCTCGATGACGACCTGCTTGGTCTTCTCGTCATAGGGCACCATGATCTTCTTGTCTTCGACCCACAGCACCGCGCCCAGCGCTTCGAGCGCCTCGAGCACCTTGGTGCGTGCTTCGAACCGGTCGAGCCCGCGGAACTCCTTGGGCGCGTTGGCGCTGATATGCGCTGTGGTGGTGAAGATGTTGATCGGCTTCAGGTGATGACGCTGGCCGACTTCGAAATCGTTGAAGTCGTGCGCCGGCGTGATCTTCACCGCGCCGGTACCCATTTCGGGGTCCGCATAATCATCGGCGACAATCGGAATCCGACGGCCGACGATCGGGAGAATGACGTATTTGCCGATGACGTTGGTGTAGCGCGGGTCCTTGGGGTTCACGGCCACCGCGACGTCGCCGAGCATGGTCTCGGGGCGGGTGGTCGCGACCACGACCGTCTCGCTCGAGTTCTCGATGGGATAGCTCAGGTGCCACATCTTGCCAGCGGTCTCGATGTTCTCGACCTCGAGGTCCGAGATCGCCGTCTCCAGCCCCGGATGCCAGTTCACCAGCCGCTTGGCGCGGTAGATCAGCCCCTTCTCGTAGAGCGAGATGAACACCTTGCGGACAGCCGTGCTCAGGCCCTCGTCCATGGTGAAGCGCTCACGCGACCAGTCGGCCGACGCGCCAAGGCGCTTGAGCTGGTTGAGGATGGTGCCGCCGCTTTCAGCCTTCCACGCCCAGACGCGTTCGAGGAATTTCTCACGACCGAGTTCGCGCCGGCCGGGCTCCTGCCGCTCCATCAACTGGCGCTCGACGATCATCTGCGTCGCGATGCCGGCATGGTCGGTGCCCGGTTGCCATAGCACGTCTTTGCCCTGCATCCGATTGTAGCGGATCAGGATGTCCTGGATGGTGTTGTTGAGCGCGTGCCCGATATGCAGCGAGCCCGTGACGTTGGGCGGCGGGATGACGATGGTGAAGCTTTCGGCACCCGCCTTGGCCCCTGCCCCCGCCTTGAAGGCGCCGGCATCGAGCCAAGCCTGGTAAATGCGGCCTTCGACCGCGCCGGGTTCATAGGTCTTTTCGAGCATCGTCAATCCAGCGAAGAAGGCCCGCTGGATGCGCCATCCGGCAGGCCGTGGGTTCAGTCATGGGTCTTAGGAAGGGAGGCGAGTCAAAGTCAACTGCCGAGCGGCAGCGCGCTCGCCAACCAAGCAAACTATGTAGGCCCGCGCGCGGTCGGCACAAGGCCGCCGACGGCGGGGGATTACTTCACGCCGCGGGAAATGCGGCCGATTTCCTTTTCGACCAGGCTTTCGACCAGCGCGGGCAGGTTTTCGTCCAGCCAGTCCTTCAGCATCGGCTTCAGCATCTCGCGGATCATCGATTCCACGGTCATGCCGCCGATGCCGCCATTGGTCATGGAACTCAGGCGCGACATGGCACCCTGTACGGCCGCGTCAGTGGCAGGGGCCAGCAACTGCTCGGCCATGTCGCTCGACAAAGTCGGGTCAGGCATCGGGGCGGCCTGGGCGACCGAAGCGGCCGGGCGATATTCTACGCGCGGCTCCGGCCGCGGCGCTGGACGAGCTGGCGGTTCCGGCGCCCGCAATACCGGCGGCGGCGCGGGTTCCGGCTCGGGTTCGATGTCGAACGCGATGTCTTCGGGGTCGACCAGTTCCGGTTCAGAAGCGAGCATGCTCGCCATCGACGGCGACACGTCCGGTTCGGCTTCGTCGAGGCCGGCCAGCACGGAGGAAAAATCCTCGGGCTCGGGCGAAGGCTCCGGTGGCGGCGCGGGCGCCCGCGGGGTGGGCGACGAAACGATCTGCGAGGGCGACAGGGCCAATGGCTCGGACGCCGGCGCCGGACGAACAGGCGGCGCCACAGGGCGCGGCGCGGCCGTGGCGACCGTGGCGGTCGGAGAAGCCTGACGCGGCGCGGGAGCCGGCGCAACGGACGCATCGTCATCGGCGATGATCTGCCTGATCGACGATAGAATCTCGTCCATCGACGGCTCTTTGGTCGCCGGCTTGTTCATGAAGGCCCCATCCAACATTCGACCAGACGCGTATCCGCCTGAAAATGCGCCTGATTCGTCTGTGCTTAGTTTAGAACGCGATGGCGATTTTTGCGACCGTCAAGTCGCACGACGATCGGTATCGTCCCCAGGGATTTCCCGAAAAAAGGCAAGGCGCCCCCACGTTCGCGAGAGCGCCGCCAAATGTTCGGACCAACGGGTTCAGTCGAGCGCGCGGATTTCCTGCCACACGTCCTCAACCTTGGCGATGTAGTCCTCGCCGGTCTTGACCTGGACATTGAGGCCAAGGTCCGAGGCGGTGAGATGCCCGGTCGCCGCGATCACGGCAAAGGTGGCAATCGCCTTGCTCGACGTCGCCTGGATCAGGCTTTCCTTGACCGCTGTCAGTTCGGACTGGGCGTTGAGCACATCGAGCGTCGTCGCCTGCCCCACGTCGCGCTCCTGCACGGTGCCTTCGAGGGACAATTGGCCGGACGACACGGCGGAGTTGGCAGAGGCGATCTGCGCGGTGGCGCTCTGCAGCGTGCTCCACGCGGTGATCAGGGATTCTTTCACCTGATCGCGGGTCGCGAGCGCGTCGACCTCGCTCTTGATCTGATTGAGGTTGGCCTTGCGGATGTTCGAGCTGAGCGCACCGCCGGTGTAGATCGGCACGCTCAGGCTGAGTTTCACCGACGCGGAGGGCTGCGACAGCGACGTGCCGACGCCCGGCAGGAAGGTGGCGCCGGTGCCGATGGCGCTGGTCAGATCGAGGGTCGGCCCGAAAGCGGCATTGGCCGAGTCCGAATTGGCCTGCGAGGCGCGGATGGCAGCCTTCGCCGCCAGCACGGCCGGATGCGACGCCACGGCCTCGTTGATCGCGATGTCGAGCGACTTCGGCAGCAGGCTGCCGACCTTGTAGGTGCTGACGAGGTTTTTCGGCTTGTGGCCGACATAGCGCTCGTAGCTGGCCTGGCTGGTCTGCAGCGCGGCAACCGCGGCTTCGTAGGCGGCTGAGCCCTGCGCGAGACGCGCCTGCGCTTGCGACACGTCGATCTTGGTGCCCTCGCCAATCTTCAGGCGATCGTTCGAGCTGTTCACCTGCGCCTGGTAGAAGGCGACGTTGTCCTGCGCGAGCTTGACCAGTTGCGTGTTCTGGATGACGCCCCAATAGGCCTGCACCACCGCCAGCAGCACGTTCTGCTCGGAATTCTGCAGGGAATAGCGGCTAGCCTCGGTCAGCGCACGCGCCGCCTCGATATCGGCATCGCTCTTGAAATTGTCGAAGATGTTCTGATTGAGGCTCGCCCCGACCGTCAGCGACGTGGGGAAGGTTGCGTCGGCGCCCGTCGTCGCCGATGGCGCGACATAGGTGGTGCCCAGCGACGCAGAAGCGCCGATCGTCGGCAATTTTGCCGACTTGGCCAGCGCAATATTCTCAGCCGTCGCCTTGACGTTGAGCAGCGCCGACAGGATCGACGGGTTGTTGGTATAGGCGCTGGTCAAAGCCTCGCGGAGCGTCTCCGCATGGGCCAGCGCCGGCACCGAACACATAACGAGAGCTAGCGCGCCCGCACGCACACTATGAAACAAAACCATAACTCGGCCTCCAGCGCCGACAACCCTATGCTCCGCATCTGGAAGAGACAACTTCCCGCCGCAACCCCCCAAAAAGTTAACGCGAGATTACGACCTACCGTGATGAGTGAGCAACACTTCCTAAGCGTCGTTTAGTAACGACACCTGTGTAGCGTATGCATGACGCTTGCCCGGCGCGAGCCTCGAAGCCGTACAATCCTCAGAAAACGAAGCCGGGATCGCGCGCCGCCAACAGCGACGGCAGCCTGGCGTCGAACGCCGCGCTCGCGGCAATATTCTTGCCCGACCGGGCGAACAGATGCGCGACGGCGACCTTGCCCGGAGCGGCGATGAGCGCCACCAGGCGACCCGCCGGTTTCAATTGCGCGAACAGGGTGTCAGGGACCTCGGCGACGACGCCCTCGAGCACGATCACGTCGTAGGGCCCGCTGGCCTTGCCGCCGGTGGTCAGCGCACCTTCGACGAGCGTGACATTGTCGATCCCGAGATCGCGCAACGCGGCGCGGGCGTGGGCAGCGAGGGCGGATTCGTCTTCAACGGCGACGATATGCTCGCCCAGTTGCGCCAGCACGGCGGCGGAATAGCCAGTGCCGCACCCAACATCGAGCACGCGGTCGGTGTGCTCGATGCTCGCCAGTTGAACCAGCCTGGCGAACGGCAATGGCGCGCCGAGCCGGCGCGTGCCGCCGATCGGCAGCGCTTCGTCGATATAGGCCAGCGCCTGCCTGACCGCGGGCACGAATTTCTCACGCGGCACCTCAGCCATCGCGGCGAGCAACCGCCGGTCCGTGATCCCGCCGGTGCGAAGCTGATTGTCCACCATGGTTTTGCGGGCGCGCGCGAAGTCGATCATCGGGATAAATCCTGCTGCTGATGGGAGGGTGCATACCGCGGGGAGCCGCGGACGGACAAGATCGCGCGCATGCGAACGTCACGATCACGACCCCGCTAGCTGGCCGTTTCCGTTTTGACTGCCGACACCCCCGATCGTAAGGTAACGCTGTCATGTCTCGCGGCGACAAGACGCGCCCCAAAGTTTGCTCCGCCTTACGGGCACGACAGTGAAACCGGAACTTCGTTCCGATATTGGAGGAATCATAATGCGTAGGATAGGCAGCGTGCTGACGGTCTCAGCACTGGCGCTCGCATTGAGTGCATCCTTAGCGTCGGCTCAGCAGGCGGCGGCGCCGGCTAATCCGCTCGACAAGATGACCCCGGTCACCGACGACATGCTGAAGAATCCAGCAGACGGCGACTGGCTGATGGCGCGCCGCACCTACAATGGCTGGGGCTACAGCCCGCTCGACCAGATCAACACCGACAATGTGAAGAACCTGCAGCTCGTGTGGTCCTGGGGCCTGACCCCGGGCGGCACGACCCAGGAGACGCCGCTGGTCCATGACGGCGTCATGTTCCTGCAGAATTCGACGCATCTCATCCAGGCGATGAACGCAGCCACGGGCGATCTGCTCTGGCAGTATCAGTACGATCTGCCCGACGGCGTGAGCCCGAGCGGCGAGCGCTCCAAGGCGCTCTACGGCGACAATTTGATCTTCGCGACCCGCGATGCTCATATCGTCGCCGTCAACGCCAAGACCGGCAAGCTGACCTGGGACCAGCAGGTCGCCGACTACAAGAAGGGCTTCGGCTATTCGAGCGGCCCGATCGTCGCCGACGGCGTGGTTGTCCAGGGCATGACCAACTGCGGCAACGGCGAACCCGGCGGCTGCTTCATTACCGGGCACGACGCGGCGACCGGCAAGGAACTGTGGCGCGTCAACACGATCGCCAGCGGCGACACGCCGGAAGGCAATAGCTGGAATGGCCTGCCGCAAATGTCGCGCTACGGCGCGTCGGCGTGGATCAGCGGCTCGTACGATCCGGACCAGGATCTCGTGTTCGCGGGCGTCGGCCAGCCCTATCCGTGGCCGGCTGTCCTGAACGGCCTGCTCCCCAAGAGCCCGGACCCCAAGGTCACCAACAACGCGGCCTATACCGACTCTACACTCGCCATCGAGCCCAAGACCGGTACGCTCAAATGGTACCATCAGTACCTGGCCACCGACACGCTCGACCTCGACTACGTCTATGAGCGCCTGCTCATCGACCTGCCGGTCAAGGGGCAGATGACCAAACAGGTGATCACCGCCGGCAAGCTCGCTATCATCGAGTCGCTCGACCGGACCACCGGCAAGTGGCTGTGGGCGCACCAGACCGTGCCGCAGAACGTGGTTTCGGCCATCGACCCGGTAACCGGCGTCAAGACGATCAATCCGGACGTGATCCCGGCGGTCGGCAAGACCACCGTCAACTGCCCGGCCGACCCCGGTGGCCGTGCGTGGCAGGCGACGTCCTACAGCCCGAAGACGCACTTCCTCTATATGCCGACGACCGAGTTCTGCTCGAACACCACCCCGAACCCGCTTGATCCGGGCCAAGTCTACACCGGTGGCGGCCTGCAGACCTACGACCGCGTACCGCGCCCCGACAGCGACGGCAATTACGGCCAGGTCCGTGCGATCAACCTCGAAGACCAGTCGGACGTGTGGATGTACCGGCAGCATGACCCGGTGACCACCTCGACCCTCCCGACGGGCGGCAACCTGGTGTTCGAAGGCACGCTCGACCGCAAGCTGCTGGCGTTCAACGCCACGACCGGCAAGCTGCTGTGGACCAGCCCGACGCTCGACAACTCGATCGAATCGTTCCCGGTGACGTACACGGCCAATGGCAAGCAGTACGTGGCCGTGGTCACGAACTGGTCGTCAGGCCTCGGCCGCCTGAAGTCGCTGGTGCCGGAGCTGCAGCTCCCGCAGGACAACCCGCACACGGTGTACGTGTTCGCGCTGCCCGACAGCAACTGACCGGCTAAAGCCTGCAAAATCGTCCGGGCGGATCGGAATTGTTCCGCTCCGCCCGGATGCGCTTCATGAGGATGATCGTGTTCTCTGCTCTTTCGGTTCGGCGTCTTGTCGCCCTGCTTATGGCGCCGTTGCTGGCAGCGTCCGTCGTCACAGTGTTGCCCATGCGGGCATCGGCGCAGCAGGAGCCGGAGTTCTACGACGACCAGCCCTATGCCCCCGGCCAGTGGAACCTGGGCCGCCGGTTCGACCAGTCCGAATTCCGCTATTGCGTCGATCCGCGCGACCCGTCCTGGCAGGTGGACGGCGAGATCGCCGATGCGATCGCCAGCGACCTGCTGTTGCAGCCCAAGCGCTACGTGGTTCCAAGCCAGATGGTGATCGAGGACATCACCAAGCTCTATGCGATCCTGCTGCAGAACTGCGACGTCTACATGGGCTTCAAGCTCATTCCGGACGGCTATCCGAGCTGGGTCACGCTAACGCGGGCTTACGACCAGATCGCCTATGTCTTCGTTACGGCCAAGCCCGAATTGCATGCTCTGGCAGACCTGCCGCCGGGCCGTCCGATCGCGGCGACCCTCGGCACCACGGCGGATTTTCGGCTCGTCTCGTACAACATGGCCGTAGCGCCGGACAAACGCTGGCCGACCTTCCCCTATGGCACCAACGAGTTGGCCCTTGGCGCGCTCCTCGACGGCACGGCCGATGTCGGACTCGTCTGGGGCCCCAGCTTCTGGGACAAGCAGCAGCACGATCCGGCCTACTCCGCCTTCCATGTCATCGACTCGAAGCCGCTGCCGCCGACCACGCTGGGCGTGGGCGGGCTGCTGCTCAAGCAGAACACATTCCTGCGCTCGTCGATCGATCAGGCAATCGACGCGCTTATCGCCGACGGCACCATCAAGGGCATCATCGACAAATACAAATACCCGGCTACGGTGACGGCGACGCCTTGATGTGCCGGGCGCCCGCCCGGCGACCTGTATGCGGGCTTGTTCCCAGCAGCGAGAGGAGTCCTGATGAGCACCGCCGAGCCGGCCATTCGCGTTACCGGGGTGTCCAAACGCTACGGACGAACGCTGGCGCTCGACGGGGTCAGCTTCGACGTTCCGCGCAACCAGGTCTTCGCGCTGCTCGGACCCAACGGCGCCGGCAAGACGACGCTGATGCACATTCTTTGCACCATCCTTGCGCCCGATGGCGGTACGGCTTTGATCGCCGGTTTCGACGTGGTGCGCCAGCCGCTCGACGCCCGCAGCCGGCTGGGGATCGTGTTTCAGGAACCCAGCCTAGACGACCGGCTGACGGCCCGCGAAAACCTCAATCTGCATGGGCTGGTGTTCGGCGTGCCGCAGCCGCTGCGCCGCCAACGTATCGAAGAAATACTGGCGCTGGTCGAACTGACGGAATGGGCCGACAAGCCCGCGCGGTCATTGTCGTCGGGCATGAAGCGCCGGCTCGAAATCGCCCGGGCGCTGATCCACGATTCCGAGATCATGCTGCTCGACGAACCCACGGCCGGGCTCGATGCGCAGAGCCGCCAGCGCATGTGGGAATATGTGCGCCGGCTGCAGACCGAACGCCAGCTCACGGTGCTCGTCACCACCCACTACATCGAAGAAGTCGAGACCTGCGATCAGGTCTGCATCATCGACAGCGGCAAGGTGCTCGCCATCGATACACCGGAGGCGCTGCGGCGCCGGGTCGGCGAGCAATTGCTGCGGTTCACGCCGCGCACGCCGGCCGACCGCACCGCAATCCTCGCGCACTTCGGCGACCGGCTGGCGCAGGACGACGGCACCGAAATCGTCCTCAATTCCGACGATGCATTTGTCGAGACGTTCCTCGACCAGTTCGGCAACCATGTCCGCGCGCTGTCGACGGAAATCCCGAGCCTCGAAACCGCTTTCCTGTCGCTCACCGGCCGGGCGCTGCGCGATCACGGCGCGGACGCGCGTGAACGCACGCTGGCCTTCGGACGTCGTGGCGGGGAACACACACGATGAGCACCGAGACTCCCAGCGCCGTGTCCCCTGCCCGGCCCCGCGCCAGCGTTGGCCGGCGGCCCTGGCTGCTGGTGCAACTGGGCGGACTCTATGGGCTATGGCTGCGCGAGGTCATGCGCTCGGTGCGCGACCGCGGCCAGTTGATCGGCGGCGCGAGCCGGCCGATCCTGTGGGTGCTGATCCTCGGCATCGGGCTCAATCCCTATTTTCGCGGCGAGGTTTACGGGCAGGCCAATTTCGTCGTGCCCTTCACCTACCTGCAGTTCATCTTCCCGGCGGTGATCGCGCTCAACATCATGTACACCTCGGTGCAGGCGGCGGTTTCGGTGATCTGGGATCGCGAGTTCGGCTTCCTGCGCGAGGTGCTGGTCTCGCCGCTGTCCAGAACCACGGTGCTGCTCGGCAAGGTGCTCGGCGGCACCACCGTCGCGCTCCTGCACGGTTGCCTGGTGCTGATCCTCGCGCGATTCGCCGACGTGCCGCTGACGTTCATCGACGTGCTCAAGGCCCTTGGGCTGATGGCGATCCTCGCCTTCGCGCTGACTTCGCTGGGCGTCGTGATCGCCAACCGCATCCGCACGTTCGAGGGGTTTGGCGTGTTCTCGAACGCCGTGATCCTGCCCCTCTATTTCACGTCGAGCTCGGTGTTCCCGCTCGATCCGGCGCTGTCGCACGCCCAGACCCGGATCACCTATCCCGACTGGCTGGTGACGATCGTCCAGTACAACCCATTGACCTACGCCGTCGACGCGCTGCGCGGCGTGCTGATCCACTACAACCAGTTTCCGTCGTGGATCGGCCTTGCGGTGATGGTCGGCTCGGCCGTGGTGCTGTTCGCCATCGCGCTTTTCGACTTCCGTCGGGCCTGAGCCGATGGCCGACTATGGACGAGCGGTGCGCAATTTCTCTGGCGTAGGGGTGGTTCTCGTCCTGCTGCTGGCCGTGACCTTCCTGCCGCCCGACAATTCGTTAGAGGAAGTGCAGGCCGCCGGTTCGCTGAGCGCCTGCGTGCCGACCTCCTATCCGCCGCTGGTGACCGGAGACGCCGACCGCCCGGGGATCGACATCGAGATCCTCAAGGCCGTCGCCGCGCATCTCAAGGTGGGGCTTTCGCTCAATACGAACGATGCGATCGGCAAGGATTTCAACCCGCTCAACTGGGGCCTCAACCGGGGTCAGTGCCAGGTGATCGCCGGCGGGGTCGTCGATTCCGACCAGACGCGCTCGTTCCTCGAGACCGGGCCATCCTACGCCAAGACGGGCTGGGCGCTGATCTCGCCGCAGCCGCTCGCCGACCTCAAGGGCCGCAACATCGGCGTGTTGACCCTGATTTCCGGGCTCGACCGTATCGGGCTCGCGACCTATTTGCGCAGCGCCGGCGCTCATGTGCAGGTCGTGCGACGGCAGGAAGACCTCGTCGCCGGCATTGCCGACCACAGCTTCGACGCTGGGATCACGGAGGCCCTCCTCGCCACCCGGCTCGCGGCCGATAATCACTGGACCGCCGCATGGATGCCGCCCCAACTGGCGCGCTACAATCTGGCCTTCGGGCTGTGGAAGGGCGACCTGACGTTGAAGCGGGCGATCGACGACGCGTTCGCCGACCTGACGGCCGACGGCACGATCGCCGCGATCCTCGCCCGCTACGCCGGCGCACCGCTCAACTAGAGGCGATGTCGGCGCCGAGGACCAGCGGCGCAACGAGGTTGTAAGCCGGAGTCAGCGCAATGCGGGTCACACCGAGGACCGACACGACCAGCAGCGCCCAGCCGAGATAGGTCGCAGCCTTTGAGGGCAGCGAAATACCAAGGGCCGTCAGGAAATATCCGCCCGCCAGCGGCGGAATGGGCACGAGGCTGAACAACGCGATCCACACGCAGAGCTGCGCCGCTTCGCGCACAAAGGCAGTCGCCGTCACCCCGGCGGTGTAGTCGAGGAGGGTCAACAGCGGCGTCGCCAGCAGGAGCAGGAGGAAGCCGAGCAGCAGCAGCGCTGCGCTCCCCGCCAGAACCGCGACGACCAGCCCCCAACGGCCGATGCGCAGTTCCCTGGGGTCGATGGCCACCGGCTCGCCCCAGCCGAAGCCGGTCAGGATGAACGAACCGAGCCCCAGCAGGCTTACGTGGCGTGGCGGCAGGATGGTCAGCCGGCCGTCGTAGCGGGGCCCCTTGTCGCCAAGCGCCACCGCCGCGGCGGCGATGACAGCCCCGTGGACTGTCGCAATGACAAGGCCGGCGAGCAGTCGCACGACCAGAAGCTGGACCGTGAGATCGGTCCCGATCACGGCAGCATCGCCCCGCCGGCCCCGGTGCGGAGCCGGTGCCGCGGCCCTCGTATCACTTCTGCATAATCAGGTGGTCGAGCGCATCGGGGTCGGACGGCAGCGCCGCGCCGGCCTGATAGCCGTTCCGCTTGAGGACATAGGCCATCACGTCCGCATAGACGCTGGCCGAGAACTGGCCCGGCGAGTCGGGCGGCATCTGCGTGCTCATGAAGCTGAACAGGGCCGAGGCCGGGGCGCCTTCGGCGAAGGCTGCGTCGAACGCATTGCCCTTCAGCGGCGGACCGCCGATCAGGCCACCCTGCAGATCGTCGCCATGGCAGTCGGCACAGGTGGCCTTGTAGCGTTTTTCACCACGATCTGCCTGCTCGCTGGAGTAGCTCACCGGCTTGTCGCCGACGGCCGGCGCCGCCGGAGCCGAACTCGCATTGGCCGGAGCCTCGCTCGATGCCGGGGCCTGTCCGATTGCGACCGGCGCCTGGCCGATGGCCACAGGCGCCTGGCCGACGGCCACCGGAGCCTGACCTACGGCTACCGGCGCGTGGCCCACGTCCACCTGCGCCTGGCCGGCGCCCACGAGCAATACCGAGACCGAGACCGTCGCGGCGAAAGCAAGGGCCGTCCTCATGATTCGAATGTTAGCCGGTCTCTTCACGGAGCAGCTCCTGATGTGCTGAAATGACTGGAGGCGGCTCGCCGCGACGCCGACTGCCGTCTTCGCGAAAGTTATCATACCGGACGCAGCACCAAAGCCAAATGCGTTCGGCATCACGAGAAATTGGGCGGGCATCTGGCCCCGGTCGCACGGTCAAACCGGCGCGACACGCCGGCGCGGCGTAACCTTGCGTAAAGTCCCCGGCTGCCATAAACAGCGCCGTCGTTGAGGCCACGTGGCGGAGTGGTTACGCAGCGGATTGCAAATCCGTGTATTCCGGTTCGATTCCGGACGTGGCCTCCAACGATTCTCCCAGCAAGATGACAGCTTTCCAGGCAATTGCGAAACCGCGTGCAGGCGACCTTGCGCAGCCGATCATGGCGGGCGTGCTCGCCTCGCTGGTGGGTTACGCCAGTTCCTTCACCCTGGTCCTTGGCGGCCTCGCCCATATGGGCGCCAGCGCGGCGGAGGCGGCGTCCGGGCTGTTCGCAATGTGCCTCGCGCTCGGGCTGCTCAACACCATCGTCACGTGGCGGACGCGCGTCCCGCTGAGCTTTGCGTGGACGACGCCGGGGGCGGCCTTCCTGCTGACGTTGCAGCCGATCGAAGGCGGCTTCCCGGCCGTCACCGGGGCTTTCGTCATGGTGGCGGTGCTGGTGCTCGCGTGCGGCTTCATCCGGCCGCTGGCGCGGGCGGTCGCGGCCATCCCCGGGCCGATCGCCGCCGCCATGCTGGCGGGCGTGCTGCTCGAACTCTGCCTTGCCCCGGTGCAGGCGGTCGGCGACGTGCCGTGGCTCGCGCTGCCGGTGCTGGCCGCATGGGTGATCGGGCTCAAGTTCGCGCGCCGCTATGCGGTGCCGCTGGCGGTGCTGGCGGCGGCGGCGGCGCTCGGGGTCAGCTCCAGCCTGCCGGCCGGTGCGCTGGTCGCGTCGTGGCCGTCGCTGCAGTGGGTGACGCCGGTGTTCGGGGTAGAGGCGCTGGTCAAGATCGCGTTGCCGCTGTTCGTAATTACCATGGCATCACAGAACCTTACGGGCCTTGCGGTGATGCGGGCCAACGGCTTCGAGGTGGATGCCGCACCGCCCTTCATCCTCACTGGCCTCGCGAGCGGCGTGGTGGCGCTGTTCGGGGGGCTGACGATCAACCTCGCGGCGATCACCGCGGCGCTGATGGCTGGGCCCGAGTCGCATCCGGACCCGGCGCGGCGCTGGGTTGCGTCGGTGGCGTCGGGGGTCAGCTACCTGCTGCTGGCGCTGGTGGCGACACTGGCGGCGGCGTTCATCGCGGCGGCGCCGCCCATCCTCATCGAGGCGGTGGCGGGGCTGGCGCTGCTGCCGAGCCTGGTGGCGGCGCTGTCGGGGGCGCTTGCGGCCGAGGACCTGCGGCTGCCGGCCGTCGTGACGTTCGTGACGACGGCGTCGGGCATCACGCTGCTCGGGATCGGCGGGGCGTTCTGGGGGTTGGTGGCCGGCATCGCGCTGATGCTGGTGCTCAGGAAATGGCGAGGCTGATCAAGGGGTTCAGGCCACTCCCCGATGCAGTGATCATCGTCGTGTGGGAGTGGCTCCGCGACTTGGACTCGAACCAAGGACCTAGCGGTTAACAGCCGCTTGCTCTACCAGCTGAGCTATCGCGGAACATTGGTAGGCCCGAAGGCAGCGCCCGTGTAGCGGGTTTGATTTTGTTTGCCAAGAGGTTTTGGCCGTTAAGTTTTCGCTGCGTTCGCGATGGTGAATCCATGCGCTTGAATGGCCTTGTGGGACGACAAAACCACTGCAGAAATGATTGTAATGATGCAGGTCGGCCGCCCTGCCCTCAGACGTCGTTCATCTTGACGGCGGCCCAGCTTGATATTGCGTCAAGCTGCCGCGCGGCGAACCGGACATCGCCATCACGGCGCGTGAGAGTAGACTGCGCCAAATCGATAGGAGCCGGCGTCATGTCCTTTGGTCAAAGCGCAGAGCTACTCGCCCGCCTGCAGTTCGCGTTCACGATCTCGTTCCACTTCATCTTCCCGGCGTTCTCCATCGGGCTCGCGAGCTATCTCGCGGTGCTCAACGCGCTGTGGCTGTGGAAGAAGGACGCGGCGTACCTCAAACTGTTCGACTACTGGAAGACGGTGTTCGCGATCGTCTTCGGCATGGGCGTCGTTTCGGGCATCGTCATCAGCTACCAGTTCGGCACCAACTGGGCCCGCTTCGCCGACAAGGCCGGGCCGGTGATCGGGCCGCTGATGGGCTACGAGGTGCTGACGGCGTTCTTCCTCGAGGCGGGGTTCCTCGGCATCGCGCTGTTCGGGCGCAAGCGCGTCGGCCCGGCGCTCCACATGTTCGCTGTCGCCATGGTGGCCGTTGGAACGCTGATTTCCGCGACCTGGATCATTTCGGCCAATAGCTGGATGCAGACGCCGGCGGGCTACGCCACCAACGACGCCGGCCAGTTCGTTCCGGTCGACTGGTGGGCGATCATCTTCAACCCGAGCTTCCCCTACCGGCTGGTGCATACGGTGCTCGCGGCGTTCCTCACCACCGCCTTCGCCGTCGGGGCCACGGGCGCCTATCACCTCCTGCGCGACAACACCAACCGACAGGCGCGGGTGATGTTCTCGATGGCGATGTGGATGGCGGCACTGGTGACGCCGGTGCAGATCATCGCGGGCGATCAGCACGGGCTCAACACGCTCGAGCATCAGCCGGCCAAGATCGCGGCGATCGAGGGGCACTACACGACGACGCCGGATACGCCGCTGATCCTGCTCGGACTGCCGGACGACCAGGCGGAAGAGACCAAATACGCCATCGAAATCCCCAAGCTCGGCGGGCTGATCCTCGAGCACAACATCAACGCATCGCTGAAGGGGCTCAAGGACTTTCCGCCCGACCAGCGGCCGAATGCGCTGGTGCCGTTCTTCACCTTCCGCATCATGGTGGGCCTGGGCGTGCTGATGCTGCTCACCGGGCTGTGGTCGCTGTGGGCGCGCTACAGAAAAACGCTCTACACCAGCAAATGGCTACAGCGCGCGGCGCTGGTGATGGGACCATCGGGGTTCATCGCGGTGCTCGCCGGCTGGTACACGACCGAGACGGGGCGGCAACCCTTTACGGTCTATGGCCTGCTGCGAACCTCGGACAGCCTGTCCAGCATCGACGCCGCAGCGGTGGGGGCGTCGCTGATCGCGTTCATCGTGGTCTACTTCGTCGTGTTCGGCGCGGGCGTGTTCTATATCCTGAGGACCGTCAGCAAGACGCCGGGTGGCGAGCCGCCGGAGCTGCACGACGGACCGACGCGGGCGGCGGGCATCACGCCAGTGCAGCAGATTGCGGAGGGTGGCAGCCATGTTTGACCTCAGCTTCATCTGGGCCGGGCTGATCGCGTTTGCCGTGCTGGCCTATGTGGTGCTCGACGGGTTCGACCTCGGCATCGGCATCCTGTTCCTGCTGTTCGAACACCGCGACGAGCGCGACCAGATGACCAACTCGATCGCGCCGGTGTGGGACGGCAACGAGACCTGGCTGGTGCTGGGCGGCGGCGGGCTGATGGCGGTGTTCCCCCTCGCCTACGCCACGGTGCTGCCGGCGCTCTATGTGCCGATCATCCTGATGCTGCTGGGGCTGATCTTTCGCGGCGTGGCGTTCGAGTTCCGGTTCCGCACGCAGCGCTGGCGCTCGGTCTGGGACTGGGGCTTTGCGCTCGGCTCGATCGCCGCGGCGTTCATGCAGGGCATCGCGCTCGGCGCGCTGGTGCAGGGCATCAAGGTGACGGACCGGGCCTATGCCGGCGGCTGGTGGGACTGGCTGAGCCCGTTCTCGGTCCTCACCGGGCTCGCGGTGGTAGTGGGCTACGGGCTGCTGGGCGCGACCTGGCTCAACCTCAAGACGGTCGGCCCGCTGCGCGACAGGGCGCGGCGGCTCGCCGGTTTCGCCGCCATTGGAACGCTGGTCCTGATCGGGGCGGTAAGCCTGTGGACGCCGTTCCTCGACCAGATCTATTTCACGCGCTGGTTCCAGTGGCCGACGGCGTTCTTTTCCGCCTGCGTGCCGCTGCTGCTGGCGGTGTGCGCGTTCGGGCTATGGCATGGGCTGACGAGGGACAAGCATCTGCAGCCGTTCCTATCGGCGCTGGGGTTGTTCGTCCTCAGCTTCGTCGGGCTTGGAATTTCGTTCTACCCGTACATCGTCCCCCGGGCCCTGACGATCAAAGAAGCGGCGGCGCCGGACGCTTCGCTCGGCTTCCTGCTGGCGGGAGCGGCGGTGCTGATCCCGATCATCCTGATCTATACCGGCTATGCCTACTGGGTGTTCCGCGGCAAGGTCGACCCGTCCGAGGGCTATCACTGATGCGCGCCACGGCCAGCCGCCTCGCCTGGTTCGCCGGCATCTGGGTGGCCGGCGTGCTCTGCGTCGCCATCGTCGGATACATCATCAAGCTAATGCTGGGCGCCTAGCGCGCGCTTCCACGTGAGGGCCGCTTCCCCGGGCGGCCCTCATCCGCCTGTCAGATCGACTGTTCCGAGCCGCGCGCAAAGACCCGCTCATAGAGCTGCTCGGCCATTTTCGCCGCAGATTCGGTCGCGCCGTGCAGCACGATCTCGGCATCGTCGGGCGCCTCGAACGGGCTATCGATGCCGGTGAAATTCTTGATCTCGCCGCGGCGGGCACGGGCATAGAGGCCCTTGGGGTCGCGGGCTTCGCAGACCTCCAGCGGGGTATCGACATAGACCTCGGTGAAGCCGATATCGCCGGCGATGTCGCGGGCGAGGCGACGCTCGTTCTGGAACGGCGAAATAAACGAGACGAGGACGATGAGGCCGGCATCGGCCATCAGCCGGGCGACCTCGGCAACGCGGCGGATGTTTTCGACGCGCGCCTCCTCGGTGAAGCCGAGGTCCTTGTTGAGGCCGTGACGGACATTGTCGCCATCGAGGATGTAGGCGTGGCGGCCTTCGGCGGCGAGCTTTTTTTCGACGAGGTTGGCGACGGTGGACTTGCCGGACCCGCTGAGGCCGGTGAACCAGACGATGGTGGGCGTCTGGCCCTTCATGTCGGCGCGGACCTGGCGGTTGACGTCAAAGCTCTGCCAACTGAGGTTTTGCGCGCGGCGCAGGCCGTAGTCGATGACCCCGGCGCCGAGCGTGGCGTTGGAGATGCGATCGATGAGGATGAAGGCGCCGGTCAGCGGGTTGGCGGTGTAGCTGTCGAAGGCGATGGGCTTGTCGGTGGCGATGGTGAGGGTGCCGACCTCGTTGAGCTCCAGCGTCCTGGCGGAGGTGTGCTCCAGCGTGTTGACGTTGGTGCGGAATTTGAGGTCGGTGATGGTCGCCGGCACCTGCTGGCTGCCGAGCTTGAGGAGATAGGAGCGGCCGGGCAGCGCGCTCTCTTCGCTCATCCAGACCATGCGGGCCTGGAACTGGTTGGAAAATTCGGGCGTCTGGCCGGGATGGGCGAGCACGTCGCCGCGCGAGATGTCGATCTCGCGGTCGAGAACGAGGGTCGCGGCCTGCCCGGCGATGGCGGCTTCGAGGTCGCCATCCATGGTGACGATGCGGGCGATCCTGGCCGGCTTGCGCGAGGCGGCGACCAGCACGTCGTCGCCGACGCGGACGATGCCCGAGGCGACGGTGCCGGAAAAGCCGCGGAAATCGAGATTGGGGCGGTTCACCCACTGGACGGGGAAGCGGAAGGGTTTTGCGGTGCGGTCGGAGGCGACCTCGATGGTTTCGAGGTAGGGCACGAGCTGCGGGCCGCGGTACCAGGGCATGGCGGGGCTGGGGGCCAGCATGTTGTCACCCTTCAGCGCCGAGACCGGGATGGCGACCAGGGTCTCGAAGCCGAGGTCCTTGGCGAAGCCGCGGTAGTCGGCCTCGATCTTGTCGAAGACCTGCTGGTCGTAGCCGACGAGGTCGATCTTGTTGACCGCGAGGACGACGTGTTTGACGCCGATCAGGCTCAGGATGAAGCTGTGGCGGCGGGTCTGGGTGAGGACGCCCTTGCGCGCGTCGATGAGGACCACGGCGAGGTCGGCGTTGGAGGCGCCGGTCGCCATGTTGCGGGTGTACTGCTCGTGGCCGGGGGTGTCGGCGACGATGAATTTGCGCTTGTCGGTGGAAAAGAAGCGGTAGGCGACGTCGATGGTGATGCCCTGCTCGCGCTCGGCGGCGAGGCCGTCGACCAGCAGCGAGAAATCGATGCCCTCGTCGCCCACGTGGCGGTTGCGGCTTTCGTTGCGCAGCGAGGCGAGCTGGTCGTCGAGGATGAGCTGGCTGTCGTAGAGCAGCCGGCCGATGAGGGTCGACTTGCCGTCATCGACCGAGCCGCAGGTGAGAAAGCGCAGCAGGCCCTTGTCGGTCTGCTGGGCGAGCCAGAGCTCGAGGTCGGTGTCGGCCGTCTTGGAGATATCGGACATCTGGTTCACTTGGCCTCGCCCTCATCCGCCCTTCGGGCACCTTCTCCCACCAGGGGAGAAGGCCAAGGAGCCGAAAGTCCGAGGTTCGATGAGGGTGGGGCAACACAAGCAGGACGGGCCATCAGAAGTACCCCTCCTGCTTTTTTTTCTCCATCGAGCCGACGCTGTCGGTGTCGATGAGGCGGCCTTCGCGCTCGGAGGTGCGGGAGGCCTGCATTTCCATGATGATCGAGGGGAGATCGGACGCATCGGAGCGGATGCCGCCGCTGAGCGGGTAGTCGCCGAGGGTGCGGAAGCGGACCATCTCGTCGTGCGGGGTCTCGCCGGGCTCGAAGCGGAAGCGGTCGTCGTCGATCATGATGAGGGTGCCGGAGCGCTCGACCACCGGGCGCTTGCGGGCGAAGTAGAGGTCGGGGATCTCGATCTGCTCGGCGTAGATGTAGGTCCACACGTCGAGCTCGGTCCAGTTGGAGATGGGGAACACGCGCATGCTCTCGCCGGGCGCGATGCGGGTGTTGAAGATGCGCCAGAGCTCGGGGCGCTGGTTCTTGGGGTCCCAGGCGTGCTGGGCGTTGCGGTGGGAGAAGATGCGCTCCTTGGCGCGCGATTTCTCCTCGTCGCGGCGGGCGCCGCCGATGGCGGCGTCGTAGCGGCCGGCGTTGAGGGCCTGGCGCAGCGCCTGCGTCTTCATGATGTCGGTGTGGCGGGCCGAGCCGTGGTCGAAGGGATTGATGCCGGCGGCGAGGCCTTCGGGATTGGTGTGGACGATGAGCTGAAAGCCATGTTCGCGCGCCATGCGGTCGCGAAAGGCGATCATCTCGCGGAACTTCCAGGTGGTGTCGATATGGAGCACCGGGAACGGGATGCGGCTCGGAAAGAAGGCTTTGCGCGCGAGGTGCAAAAGGACAGAGGAGTCCTTGCCGATCGAGTACATCAGCACCGGCCGCTCGAAACTGGCGGCCACCTCGCGAAAGATCTCGATGCTCTCGGATTCAAGGGCTTTGAGGTGGCTGAGGGTCTGGGGTGCGGTCATGGGGCGGGGAAATACGCTTTGTGGCTCAGGCGGGCAAGGCCGGCCGAGCGGCGATGCGGGCGGGGTTTTCGCGCGGCGGCGGCGGATGGAAGACAGTTGCAAGGATGTGGGGTGGCGGTGGTGCGGGAATGACGGGATTGCGGGGGTAGCGCAAAAATAGTTCAGGGTGGATGGGAGAAGTCGGCACGGTTTCCCTCCCCCGAGTGGGGAGGGTAGCAAAGCTTGGCCGGAGGCCTAGCGGCGCTGGGTGGGGGGAGTCTCGGCTGGCGTGCGGAGGAGCGTCCCCCCACCACGGCTTGCTAATTCGCTGCGCTCATAAGCGCGCCGCCCTCCCCACGCGGGGGAGGGAAATCGGGGTGACTGCAGGGGTGGTGCCTGCACTTGGTCACCGACATCGAGTCCGGCCCCGCCCCCTCCACCAGCTTCGCTGGTCCCCCTCCCCCGTTTCACGGGGGAGGATTGCCCGACTGCTGGCCTGGACGGGCGATTTTTCTACCCGGGGTGATCCCGGGAAAACGGTTATCCTTGTGCGGGGTTGTCGCTTGCCGGTCGCAAAGCCCGTTTCTACAACTGCGGCATGACCAATCATCCAGACGTTCTGTCCGCCATCGGCAATACGCCGCTCATCCGGCTCAATCGGGTCTCGAACGAGACCAAGTGCGAGATCTGGGGCAAGGCGGAGTTTCTCAATCCGGGCCAGTCGGTGAAGGACCGGGCGGCGCTGTTCATCGTGCGCGATGCGATCGAGCGCGGACAGTTGAAGCCGGGCGGCACGATCGTCGAGGGGACGGCGGGCAATACCGGGATCGGGCTGTCGCTGGTCGCCAATGCGATGGGCTTCAAGACAGTGATCGTCATTCCCGAGACGCAGAGCCAGGAAAAGAAGGATGCGCTCAGGCTCTACGGCGCCGAGCTGATCGAGGTGCCGGCCAAGCCCTACAAGAACGCCAACAACTACATCAAGATCAGCGGGCGGCTGGCGCAAAAGCTCAACGAGGAACTGCCCAACGGCGCGATCTGGGCCAATCAGTTCGACAACGTCGCCAACCGGCGGGCGCATATCGAGACCACCGGGCCCGAAATCTGGGAGCAGACCAACGGCGAGCTCGACGGCTTCATCTGCGCGGTCGGCTCGGGTGGGACGCTGGGCGGCGTGTCGATGCATCTGAAGCAGAAGAACAAGGACATCCAGATCGGCATCGCCGACCCGGACGGCGCGGCGCTCTACGAATATTACGCGCATGGCGAGCTGAAATCGGAAGGCAACTCGATCACCGAAGGCATCGGCCAGGGGCGGATCACCGCCAACCTCGAAGGGGTCGAGGTCGACCGCGCCTACCGGATTTCGGACGAAGAGGCCCTGCCCTATCTGTTCGATCTGCTGGAGCACGAAGGGCTCTGCCTGGGCGGCTCGTCGGCGATCAACGTCGCCGGCGCGGCGAAGATGGCGCACGATCTGGGGCCGGGGCATACCATCGTCACGGTGCTGTGCGACTATGGCAACCGCTACCAGAGCAAGCTGTTCAACCCGGAATTCCTGCGGTCCAAGGGACTGCCGGTCCCCGGTTGGCTCGAGGACCACCAGCCGGTAGACTGGCGCGCCGTGGTCGAACCCGACGCGGCATAGAGCAGTTCACCGTTTCCCCTTCGGAAACGCGCTAACCGGCCGCGAGACATGCTGACCATCGAGTCCTGGCTCATCGAGCTGATCCCGTATCGCGGGATCATCTACTGGTTGTTTGCCGCAAATTTCATTCTCGCCGTCGGCTTCGCCGTCAGCGAGATTTTTCGGTCGCGCACCTCGCAGGGCTCGATCGCCTGGATCCTGTCGCTGCTGATCCTGCCGTTCCCGATGACGCTGGTTTATGCGGTGTTCGGGCTCAAGGCCTTCGACGACTATGCGGCTGTGCAGGCGCATTCGGGCCGCGTGCTGCGCAAGGTGCGCGCCAGCAAGACCAAGATCGTCGACCAGCCCTCGACAGCGGAATTTCCGGTGCTCGCCAATGTTTCGCAATTGCCGTTCCTGAGCGGCAACGAGGTGGAGCTGCTGGTCGACGGCAAGGAGACGTTCGACTCGATCTTCGAGGGGATCAGCAAGGCGCGGGACGTCCTGCTGATCCAGTTCTACATCATCCATGACGACCTGCTGGGCCGGGAGTTCGCCGACCGGCTGATCGAGCGCGCCAAGGCGGGCGTGCGGATATTCCTGCTCTACGACGATGTCGGCTGCTTCTGGCTGCCCAAGGCGTACAAGGAGCGGCTGCGCGCGGCGGGCATAAGGGTGCACGGCTTCAACCACCGGCACCGGTTCCTGCGGCTGTTGGGTCCGACGCGCATCCAGTATCGCAATCATCGCAAGATCGTCATCGCCGACGGCAAGGAGGCCTGGATCGGCGGGCTCAATGTCGGCGATGAATATATGGGCCGCGACAAGCATTTCGGGCATTGGCGCGACACGCATGTGCGGTTCAAGGGACCGGCGGTGCTGGCGGCGGAACTGAGCTTTCGCGAAGACTGGCAGTGGGCGACGGGCGAGGAACTGACCGGACTGCCGACCTCGGTGGAGGTGGCGGGCGAGCAGTCGATGCTGATCATGCCGACGGGACCGGCGGACGAGCTCGAAAGCTGCGCCATCGCGTTCGACGACGTGATCGGGCAGAGCCAGAAGCGGCTGTGGATCGTGTCGCCCTATTTCGTGCCGGACCTGTCGATGGAGACGGCGCTGTTCGCGGCGCAGATGCGCGGGGTGGACGTGCGCATCCTCATTCCGGAAAAGCCGGACCACCGGATCGTCTGGCTCGCGAGCATCGCCTACGCCAACCGCATGGTGCACCACGGCATCGACATGTACCGCTACCCGAGCGGGTTCCTGCACCAGAAGGTCATTCTGGTGGACGACAAGATCGCCGGCGTCGGCACGGTCAATTTCGACAACCGCTCGTTCCGGATCAATTTCGAGATCACCATGTGGTTCACCCACGACAAGATGGTGAAGGACGTCGAAAAGATGCTGCGGCGCGATTTCAACGACGCCAACAAGGTGGAGCGCTGGGTGCCCGGCTCGCAGGGGCTGGTGATGCGGTTCCTGACGCAGGCGGCGCGCCTGCTGTCGCCGATCCTCTAAAGCTTTGCCTGTGGCGCTTGTGGCTTTTCCCGGAGGCGCTTTAGCGCTACTAAAATCATCATGACAGAATTCGTGTTCCGCGAGCAGAGCTATCTGCGCACCCTCCCCGCCATCGTGACCGAGGTGACGCCGGACGGCGGCATCGGGCTCGACCGGACGATCTTTTACGCCGCGTCGGGCGGGCAGCCGGCCGATAGCGGCCGCATGACGACGGCGGACGGCCGCGTGGTCGAAATCGCCAATGTGGTGCATCCGGACGGCGACAAGACGCGGATCGTGCACGTGCCGGCCGAGGGCGCGCCGACGCTCACGGTGGGCGATGCGGTGACGCTGGAGCTCGACTGGGAGCGGCGGCATCGGCTGATGCGGATGCATACGGCGCTGCATCTGCTGTCGGTGGTGTTTCCGTTTCCGGTGACGGGCGGGCAGATCGGCGAGGACAAGGGCCGGCTCGATTTCGACATGCCGGAGGTGCCGGCGAACCTCGGCGAACTGGAAGCCAAGCTCAACGCGATGGTGGCGGGCAATCACGCGATCAGCACCGAGTGGATCTCGGACGAGGAGATGGCGGCCAATCCGGGGCTGATCAAGACGATGAAGGTCAAGCCGCCGATGGGACAGGGCCGCGTGCGGCTGGTGCGGATCGGCGATGTGGACCTGCAGCCCTGCGGCGGCACGCATGTCGCCAATACGTCGGAGATCGGGCCGCTGAAGCTGGGCAAGATCGAAAAGAAGGGGGCGCAGAACCGGCGCGTGGCGCTGCTGTTCGCGTGAGGGGTGCCGTGATGGGCGTGATCGTTCGCCGTACCGTCGAGACGGATCGCGAGGGGATCGCCGCGATCTACGACAGCGACGCCGTGGTGCGGCAGACGGGGCAAGTGCCCTATCGCAGCGCGGCGTTCTGGCAGGGTTTTTACAGCTCGCGCGATCCGAACTGCACGGAACTGGTGGCGGAGATCGAGGGCCAGGTGGTCGGCCATCTCGGGCTGCTGACGACGAGCGCGCCACGGCGGCGGCATGTGGCGAGTTTCGGCATCGCGGTGCATGGGGGATTTCACGGCAAGGGCGTCGGCTCCGCGCTGGTGGCCGAGATGATCCGGCTGTGCGACGACTATCTCAACATCGTGCGGCTGGAGCTGACGGTGCATCCCGACAACCAGCGGGCCATCGCGCTTTACGAGCGGTTCGGGTTCGAGCGCGAAGGCGTGGCGCGGTTCGCCGCCTTCACCGACGGCAAATATTCGGGGCTGCTGCAGATGGCACGGCTCAACCCGAACTACGCCGCGCTGCTCACGGACTAGTGGCGCCGTCGCCGCCGTCTTCGACGTTGGGGGCGTAGAGCAGGCCGCCATTGCTCCACAGCGCGTTCTGGCCGCGGGCAACGCCGGCGCCGGTGTTGGGACCGAAATTGCGGTCGAAGATTTCGCCGTAATTGCCGACGGCGGCGATGACCTTCTTGATGAAATCGGGCTGGAGGCCGATGGCCGGGCCATAGGAGCCTTCAAGGCCGAGGAGGCGCCGGATGCGGTGGGTCTTGGCGGCCTGCAGCGACTGGATGTTGAGCGAGGTGACGCCGGCTTCCTCGGCGTCGATCAGGGCGAAGAGCGTCCACTGAACGATCTTGAACCACTGGTCGTCGCCTTCGCGCACCACCGGGCCGAACACCGATTTGCTGATGCGCTCGGGCAGGATGCGGGCGCTCGAAGGGTCCGGCAGGCCGCGGCGGATGGCGTTGAGCCAGCTCGCCGGAGCCGAGACGGCGTCGCAGAGGTTTTTCTGGTAGGCGACGCGCAGGTCCTCGCGGTCCTCGTAGAGGACTTCCTTGTAGGTGGCCTGGGTGGTGAAGGCGAATTCCTGAAGGTTCGCCAGCTCGTCGCCCTCGTCGAGCACGCAGACGCGGAGGTTGTCGAGCTGGTAGGCCGACACGGCGGTGTTGGTCTGCTTCACCATGAAGGCCTGGCCGTCGTAAAAGATCGGCGCGACGTAGCGGGCGCCATAGCGGGTGTCGCGGCGCATGGTCCAGTCGGCGTCGCGGGCGACGAGGTCGACATCGCCGGTCTGCAGCTCGGCGAAGCGGGCATCGCCGGAGAGCGGCTTGAACTCGAGCGCATTGGGGTCGCCGAAGACGGCGACGGCGACGGCGCGGCAGAAATCGACGTCGAAGCCGGTCCAGCGCTTGTCGTCGCCCAGTTGCGCGAAGCCCGGGAGCGGATCGCTGCCGGCGCAGATCAGGTGGCCGCGGGCGCGGACGCTGGCGAGCGTCTGGTCAGCGGCGGCCGGGGTCTGGGCGAAGGCGGACGCGATGGACAGGCCGATGACGATCGCCGCGGCGCCGATGCCCCTCAAAAACTGCACCAGCCATGCTCCTTCCTGCCCCGGCGGCATGTTCACCAGCAGCGCCGCGCGGTCAAGTTACGAAAGGACGGAACTGGGGCCGCAGTCGGCACGCTGATACGCGGCGCCGGGGGTGGAGAGCCCGGACTGGATTCCCGCCTGCGCGGGAATGACACAGCGATTGGGACGCGTCCGTCCTCAGTTCAGTGCAGGATTTGGCTCAGGAACAGCTTGGTGCGGTCGTGCTGGGGGTTGTGGAAGAACTGCTCGGGCTCGTTCTGCTCGATGATCTGGCCCTGGTCCATGAAGATGACGCGGTTGGCGACCTGGCGGGCAAAGCCCATTTCGTGGGTGACGCAGATCATGGTCATGCCGCTCTCGGCGAGCGAGATCATGACGTCGAGCACCTCCTTGACCATTTCGGGGTCGAGGGCGGAGGTCGGCTCGTCGAACAGCATGATCTTGGGGTTCATGCACAGCGAGCGGGCGATGGCGACGCGCTGCTGCTGGCCGCCCGAAAGCTGGCCGGGATATTTGGCGGCCTGCTCGGGGATCTTGACGCGCTCGAGGTAGTGCATGGCGGCTTCCTCGGCTTCGGCCTTGGGGATGCCGCGCACCCAGATGGGCGCCAGCGTCAGGTTCTGCATGATGGTCAGATGCGGGAACAGGTTGAAGTGCTGGAACACCATTCCGACTTCGCGCCGCACCTCGTCGATCTTCTTGAGGTCGTTGGTGAGTTCGATGCCGTCGACGACGATGGTGCCCTTCTGATGCTCCTCCAGCCGGTTGATGCAGCGGATGAGGGTCGACTTGCCTGAGCCCGACGGGCCGGCGATGACGATCCGCTCGCCGCGCATCACGGTGAGGTTGATGTCGCGCAGCACGTGGAAATCGGCGTACCACTTGTTCATGCCGGTGATTTCGATGGCGACTTCGGTCTGGCTGACCGACATTCTGCTGGTGCCGCCGACCGGCGCTGCGTCCAAACTCATCTCAACCCCCTATGACAGAAAACGACCATTGGCTGGTCAGCGGATCGGCGGGGCATACTGGATGCCGCCGTCTTTCCATAGTGCATTGAGCCCGCGCGCGAGCTTCAACGGCGTGTTGGGTCCGACCGTGCGATCGTAGATTTCGGCGTAGTTGCCGACGAGCTTGACGATCCGGTAGGCCCAGTCCTTATCGAGCCCGATGGGCGCGCCGAAATCGTCCTCGACGCCGAGCAGGCGCTTGATCTCCGGATTGTCGGAGCCCAGCATCTCGTCGATGTTCTTGCTGGTGACGCCCAGCTCTTCGGCATCCAGCAGCGCGAAATAGGTCCAGCGCGAGATGTTGAACCAGACGGGATCGCCCTGCTTCACCGCCGGCCCGAGCGGCTCCTTGGAGATGATTTCGGGCAGGATGATGTAGTCGTCGGGATTGGAAAACTGCGCCCGCTGCCCCGCCAGCGCCGAGGAATCGGTGGTGAACGCCTGGCAGCGGCCGTCCTCGAATGCTTTGACGGCTTCGGTCTCGGTGTCGAACGGAACGGGCTTGTAGTCCATCTTGTTGGCGGCGAAGTAGTCGGCCGCGTTGAGCTCGGTGGTGGTGCCCCTCTCGATGCAGATGGTCGAGCCCGAGAGCTGGGTGGCCGAGGTGATGCTGTCGGCCTTGCGCACCATGAAGCCCTGTCCGTCGTAATAGAGGACGCCGCTGAACGAGACGCCCAGCGAGGTGTCGCGGCCCATGGTCCAGGTGGTGGTGCGCGACAGCACGTCGACCTCGCCATTGGCGAGCGCGGCGAAGCGCTCGGTGGTGGTCAGCGGGGTGTAGCGGACGGCGTCGGCATTGTTGAAAATCGCCGCGGCCATGGCGCGGCAATATTCGACGTCGAGCCCGGCCCAGTTGTTGTTGGTGTCGGGCATGGCAAAACCCGGCGTCGACTGCGACACGCCGCACTGGACGAAGCCTTTGGCCTTGACGGCGGCGAGCGTGTCGGCAAGCGCAGCCGGCGTCGCGAGCCCGAACGCGGCCATCAGCGCTACCCCAACTATCGCTGCCTTCATTAACGCGTGGCCTCCGCTTGCCGATCGCCGCACGAGGCTGGACCGACAGGACTGGCCGCTGTAGAGCGGCTTTGTGCTAAATGGCATCGAAGCGGCATTTGCCGATTGCGTCAAGCGCGGAACGCCGCGGTCGCGAATTGTGGCCGGGTTGCCGGCGCCGGGCGACCGGCAGTTTTAGGCAGGATGGATGATGGTGGACGACAAGACCGCGGGCATGCCGCTCAACCCGGAAACCATCCTCACCCATGCCGGCCGCCATCCCGAACGCGACCGCGGCTATGTGAACACGCCGGTCTATCGCGGCTCGACGATCCTGTTTTCGACGCTGGACGACCTCGAAAGTCCGGAGCCGCGCTATGATTACGGCCGGACGGGCAATCCGTCGTCGAGCGCGGTCGAGGACCTCGTCACCGAACTCGAAGGCGCGGCCGGGACGGTGCTGGCGCCTTCCGGGCTGTCGGCGATCTCGCTGGCGCTGATGAGCGTGCTCAATGCCGGGGACGAATTGCTGGTGAGCGACAGCGCCTACCAGCCGACGCGGCGGGTGGCCGACGGGGTGCTGGCCCGGATGGGCGTGATCGTCCGCTATTTCGATCCGCGCATCGGCGGCGGGATCGAAACGCTGCTGACCGACAAGACACGCGCGATCTTCATCGAGAGCCCGGGCTCGATCACGTTCGAAGTGCAGGACCTGCCGGCCATCGCGGCCGTGGCGGGACCACGGAACATTGCAATCGTCGTCGACAATTCGTGGGCGACACCGCTCTATTATCACCCGCTGGCGCTGGGGGCCGACATCGTGGTGCATGCCGGGACCAAGATGTTCGTCGGCCATTCGGACGCGATGTTCGGCACGGCCTCGGCCAACGCCAAATGGTTCGCGGCGCTGAAGGACACGCATCTGCGGCTCGGGCTTTGCGCCTCGCCGGACGATTGCTTCATCGCGGCGCGCGGCATGCGGACGCTGGCGCTCAGGATGAAGGAGCACAGCGTGCGCTCGACCGAGGTCGCGGGCTGGCTCGAGGGGCGTCCGGGGGTGAGCAAGGTGATCCACCCTGCCCTCGCCAGCCATCCGGACCACGCGCTCTTTCTGCGCGATTTCAGCGGCGCCGGCAGCGTGTTCTCGGTGGTGCTCGAGCCCAGACCGCGCGCGGCGCTGGCGGCGATGGTCGACGGGTTCAGGCTGTTTTCGATGGGCTGGTCATGGGGCGGCTTCGAGAGCCTCTGCCTGCCGGTGCATCCCGAGAAAATCCGGACCGCGACGAGCTGGACCGAGCCGGGCAACATGCTGCGGTTTCACATCGGGCTCGAAGGGGTCGAGGACATCAAGGCCGATCTCGATGCGGCGCTCGCGCGATACCGCGCCGCTTGAGGGCGAGGTAGCGCTTCAGCGACGACATCGGCCGGCTGAGGATGCGGCCATCCGGCTGGCGGGCGAACAGCCAGCCCTGCCGGGCAAAGGCCCAGCGCACGAAATAGGCACCGAGCAGGCCGCTGACCGCGCCGCCGACGACGTCGCTGGGGTAGTGGACGCCCTCGGTGATGCGCGACAGCCCGACCGCGGCGGCGAGCGCCAGCGCCGGATAGAACCAGCGCTCGGAAATGAAGCCGATGCTGGCGGCGATCGCAAAGGCGGTGGTCGAATGGCCCGAGGGGAAGCTCTGGTAGGTCCAGTCGGCCCAGTTCGGATGGAAACCGAAGAGGCCGGCCTTGTCGAAATGCATCGGGCGGGCGCGGCCGATGATGCGTTTGATGAGCGTCGAGACGAGGCTCGGCAGGCCGACGCCGAGAAAGATGAAGGCGTAGAGCGCCGCGAACTGCCGGAGCATGGTGCGCATCAGCTTCCAGCGCGCGAACTGAACGACGAGCGCCGTCAGCGCGAACAGGATGCCGGCGGGATAGAGGATCCAGGCCGACTCGCCATAGGGCGTGATCTGCGCCAGCGCATCGCGAATGGGAGCCGGCCAGTTCGTCGCCCACAGCGACAGCCGGTGGTCGAAGACGAGCGCGACGGCGAGCAGCGCAAGCGTGGCCACGACCACCACCCACCAGCGCTTTTGCCCAAGGCCGAGCGGCCAGGGCCTCGAAAGATCAACCATCGCTTATCGTCCAGGACTTTGCGGCCGGCGTCAACTGGCTCGCGGCTTGCCCTTTTGCGTCGCCTCCGGTAACGGATCAAGGTGGAATTCGGGGTATAGCTCAGCCTGGTAGAGCACCGGTTTTGGGAACCGGGGGTCGAGTGTTCGAATCACTTTGCCCCGACCACCGCCCAGGGTCGCGAGCGCCGGTTGCGGCCGGCGGCGCGTGAAGAACGAGGACGCGATGACAGCTCGCATTTATCGCCCGGCGCCCAACGCCATGCAGTCCGGCAAGGGCAAGTCCAAGAGCTGGGTGCTGGTGCACGAGCCGGCGAGCGCCCGCGAGATCGAGCCGCTGATGGGCTATACGTCGAGCAGCGATACGCAAACGCAGGTGCGGCTGAGCTTTGCGACGCTGGAAGAAGCCGAGACCTATGCGCGGGCCAACGGCATTCCCTATTCGGTGCAGCCAGCGCACACGCCGACGCCGAAGCGGTCGAGCTACACCGACAATTTCCGCGCCGACCGCAAGACGCCCTGGACGCACTAGGGTCTTATTGACCAGTCCAGCCTCTCCGGGTTGTTCCCGACCGTGGGCGGACCTACGTCTTCGCAATCATTTTTGCGAGGTTTCGATGCGTGCTCCGCTTCGGGCCGCTGCGGCGGCTGTGCTGCTTGCAGCCGCTCCCACGATTGCGCAGGCCGCGCCAGCCATGTGGGAAGTCAGCGACGGCGACAGCAAGGTGTGGCTGTTCGGCTCGATGCACGAAGTGCTGCCCGACACCAACTGGCGCACGCCGCTGCTCGACGAGAAGCTGAAGGCGGCGGAGAGGGTGTATTTCGAGGCCGATGTCGGGCCGCTCGGGATGCTCGGCATCCTGATCTGGGGCGTGAAGGCGGCGTTCGCAACGCAGCAGAACCCATGGCTGCCGACGCTGACACCGGCGCAGACGGCTCAGCTCAGCGCGGCCGTGACGCCGCTCGGGATGACGCTCGAGCAGGTGGGGACGTATGAGCCGTGGCTGGCGAGCGCGATGATTTCCGAGAAGGCGACGACGGGCGATGGCGGCAGACTGGTGATGGGGCCGGACGTCGTGCTCGAAAACGAGCTGCCCAAGGAGCGGAAGGCGTATTTCGAGACGGCCGTGGCGCAGATGAGGATGATGAGCTCGCTGCCGCGCCAGCAGCAGATCACCAGCCTGTTCGCCTCGCTGCCGGACCTCGGCAAGCAGACCGGCACGTTCGCGACGATGGCCGGCCAGTGGGCGAGCGGCGATATCGAAGCGCTGGGCGCGGCGCTCAAGGCCGATCCGACGATGGACCAGACGTTCGAGCAGACGATGCTGTTCGACCGGGATGCGGCGTGGGCGATCACGATCGAGGACCTGCTGCGCGACAACCACAACGACCTCGTGGTGGTGGGTGCGGCGCATCTGATCGGGGACAACAGCGTCATCGATCTGTTGGGCAAAGCCGGCTTCACGGTGCAGCGGATTCAGTGATACCGGGTTCGGGACCCACGCTGGAGCGCAGATGTCCGTTTCTTCCGAACTTGCCCGCCTCAAACGCGATATCGCCTCGCTGGACGAAGAGATCGCCGTCAATACGGGCCCCAGGGCGAAAGCGCCGCTGTCGGCGAGCGAGAAGCGCTCGCTGAAGGCAGAGATGCAGGGGCTGATCCAGAAGCTGGACGAGCTGGCGGGGAAGCTGACGGGGTAGCTACTCGGCGGCGTGAGTCTTCAAGCGCTTGCCGCGATTGGTCATATCGCCCCTGCCCTCCAGCAGGCCTTCGACAGAGATATCCTCGTCAATTTCATCCCAGTGAATGCCGCGGGTGCTCAGCCAGAAATTCTCGCGCTGCGAAGGGCTAGCAGCTTCGAGGACAGGGAACCACGACAGCGGCACGCCCAGCGAGCGGCCATCCGACAAGTCCACCCAGAACTTGTCGCCGGCAAACCGTACGTCAGTCGGCTTCACCAAAGAATTCGTTCCAGGTTCGCTCAATCAACGGCCTCTGTTCGGTGACGATCGGGATCAGTTGCCTGATCGTCCGCTCGCTGTGACCGTCATTATAGGCCAGCAGAACCTCGGGCCAAAGCCAGAACTTGGCGTCGATGCCGTCCTTGATGACGTGGACGTGCACAGGCTCCCGCGGATTTCCCTCGTTCGCGTAGAACTGAAACGAAAATCCGCGGTGCCGAAAGACGACGGGCGACATGCGTCAGCGGCGCCTCAGACGTCGCTGAATTTGGTCCATTGGCCGTTGTTTTTGCTCGAGGTGACGGCGGCCATGATGAATTCCATGCCTTCGACGCCGTCGGCGAGAGTCGGAAGGAGGCCGGCATAGGGCTTGCCGTTGCCGCGGATGACTTCGGCGAACTGGGTGTAGAGAGTGGCGAAGGCTTCGAGGTAGCCCTCGGGGTGGCCGCCGGGGATGCGGATGTTCTGGAGCGAATTGGAGACGCCCGAGATGGTGCCGCCGCGGGTCAGCAATTGGCGCGGCTTGCCGAACTCTGCGAACCACATCTGGTTCGGGTTGTCCTGCCGCCACTCGATCGAGCCCTTGTCGCCGTAGACGCGCAACTGGAGGCCGTTCTCGTTGCCGACGGCGACCTGGCTGGCCCAGAGCATGCCGCGGGCGCCGCCGCGGAAGCGGAGCATCACCTGGACGTTGTCGTCGAGCTTGCGGCCGGGCACGAAGCTTTGCAGGTCGGCGCTGACGGCATCGGTCTTGAGGCCGGTGACGAAGCGCAGCAGATTATAGGCATGGGTACCGATATCGCCGATGGCGCCGCCGGCGCCGGACTGCTTGGGATCGGTGCGCCAGGCGGCCTGCTTGTTGCCGGGGTCGGCGGCCTCGGTCAGCCAGTCCTGCGGGTATTCGGCCTGCACCACGCGGATCTTGCCGAGCATGCCGGCCTTGACCATCTCGCGGGCCTGCCGGACCAGCGGATAGCCGGTGTAGTTGTGGGTGAGGAGAAATTTCGCGCCCTTGGCGGGCTTCACGGCCGCGAGCGCGCGGGCGTCGGCGAGGGTCGAGGTCAGCGGCTTGTCGCAGATGACGTGGATGCCGGATTCGAGGAAGAGCTTTGCGGGCGCGAAGTGGACGTTGTTGGGGGTGACGATCGCCACGGCCTCGATGCCGTCGGGGCGCTTCGCCTCTTTCTCAGCCATCTCGGTGTAGCTGGTGTAGGTGCGGGAGGGATCGAGGCCGATATTGTGCCCTGATTCCTTCGCCACCGCGGGGCGCGACGACAATGCGCCGGCCACCAGCTCGAAGTCGTTGTCGAGGCGCGCCACGATGCGGTGCACGTAGCCGATGAAGGCTCCCGTGCCGCCGCCGACCATGCCCAGGCGAATGCGCCGCTTGCCACTTTCCGACATCTCTCTTCCCCTTAGCTCAGGCCGAGCATCTTGCGATTGGCGGCCTTGTCGGTGCCGCCCGAGGCGAAATCGTCGAACGCCTTTTCGGTGACCCGGATGATGTGCGCATCGATGAACGGCGCGCCTTCGGCGGCGCCCTGTTCGGGATGCTTGATGGCGCATTCCCATTCGAGCACGGCCCAGCCGTCGAAATCGTACTGGCTGAGCTTGGAGAAGATGGCGCCGAAATCGACCTGGCCATCGCCGAGGGAGCGGAAGCGCCCTGCCCGGTCCACCCAGCCCTGATAGCCGCCATAGACGCCCTGCCGACCGGTCGGATTGAACTCGGCGTCCTTGACGTGGAACATCCGGATCCGCTCGTGGTAGATGTCGATGTAGTCGAGATAGTTGAGCTGCTGCAGCACGAAGTGGCTGGGATCGTAGAGCAGGTTGGCGCGCGGGTGGTTCTTCACGCGGTCGAGGAACATCTCGTAGGTGGCGCCGTCGTGGAGGTCCTCGCCCGGGTGGATCTCGTAGCAGAGGTCGACGCCGTTGCGGTCGAACTCGTCGAGGATGGGCGTCCAGCGACGGGCCAGCTCGTCGAAGGCTTCCTCGATCAGGCCGGCCGGGCGCTGCGGCCACGGGTAGAGGTAAGGCCAGGCGAGCGAGCCCGAGAAGGTGGCGTGCGCGGTGAGGCCGAGGTTCTTCGACGCCTTCGCCGCGTTCATCATGGTCTGGACCGCCCATTCCTGGCGGGCCTTCGGATTGCCGTGGACGGCAGCCGGCGCGAAGCCGTCGAAGCCGACATCGTAGGCGGGATGCACGGCGACGAGCTGGCCCTGCAGATGGGTCGACAGCTCGGTGAGCTTGAGGCCGTGCTTTTCGACGGTGCCCTTGACCTCATCGGCGTAGGTCTTGGAGGTCGCGGCCTTTTCGAGATCGATGAAGCTCGCGACCCAGCTCGGGATCTGAACGCCCTTGTAGCCGAGGCCGGCGGCCCAGCGGCAGATGTTGTCGAGCGTGTCGAACGGGGCGGTATCGCCCGCGAACTGGGCGAGGAAAATCGCCGGGCCCTTGATCGTCTTCATGATGTGCTCCCGCATGGACCGGCTGAACCGGTCTCTGATGTACGTAACTTTTGTCCGGGAAACTCCGCGTTCGGCGGAGGACTGTCAAGAGCGGCATGGGTGGAATGAGGTTCCATGGGTGGGCCGCGATATCAACCAAGGTGTCATTCCCGCGCAGGCGGGAATCCAGGCTGAGTGTGCGGACGTCCGATAGTCCTGTCTGGATTCCCGCCTGCGCGGGAATGACATGGTGGGGGGGAATGACGCTCAGTCCCCCTGTGGGTGCGAGCCCTCACCCGGCTTGCTACGGCCGGCGTGCCGGCCGAGCGCGCCGACCTCTCCCCGGAGGGGAGAGGTGAATTGCGGAGATTCGGTACTAGCGCAGCAGCGCCCTTGCGTCGTCCGGGCCGAGCGCGGCGGGACGGTCGCAGGTGGTGGAGAGGGTGATGACCTGGCCGGTTTCGCCGGCTTTGAGGATGGAGGCCATGGCGTCGATGGCGTGGAGAGCCACGTCGATGTCGCAGCGGGCTTTGCGGCCGGTTTCGAGGCTGTCCATCATGTCGGCGAGGCCGGCGTTGCGGTAGTTGGCGCGCGGGCTCGGCTTGTCGAGGTCCTGGTTGGCCTTGCCGAACGGGTGGTCCCAAGGGGTGACTTTCTCCTTGGTGCCTTCCCGATCGGTGACGGTGACGTCGCCGTTGAAAAAGTTCGGGTCGGGGACATAGACCGAGCCCTCGGTGCCGTAGAGCTCGATGTTGTGGTGGCCGTGGCTCGACACGTCCCAACTGGCGCCGAGGGTGATGATGGCGCCGTTGTGAAACTCGAGGATGGCGTGGATGGTGGTCGGGGTGCCGACCTTGATCCTGCTGCCCTGATAGGGGCCGGGCGCGGTCACCTCGCGCTCGGTGCGGGCCATGCCGGTGAAGGCGGTGACGCGCTTGATCGGACCGACGAGGCTGATGAGATCGGTGATGTAGTACGGGCCGAGATCGAGGATCGGGCCGCCGCCGACCTGGAAGAAGAAATCCGGATTGGGATGCCAGTGTTCCATGCCGCGGCTGAGGACGTGCATGGTGCCGGAGGCGATGCGGCCGACCTTGCCGCTGTCGATGATGGCGCGGGCCTGCTGGTGCGCGCCCCCGAGGAAGGTGTCGGGCGCGGAGCCGACCTTGAGCTTGCGCGCCTCGGCATCCTTCTTGATGGCCTTGCCCTCTTCGACCGAGAGGACGAACGGCTTTTCGGAATAGGCATGCTTGCCGGCCGAGAGGATGTCGGTGGTGACCTTGTAGTGCGCATTGGGCACCGTGAGGTTCACCACAACGTCGATTTCGGAGTTCTTCAGCAGCTCGTCGGGGGTCTGCGCCCGGACGTTATACTCCCCTGCCCGCGTTTCGGCGGCGGCAGGGACAACGTCGGCGATGGCCCGGACCTCGAGGTTCCGGAACAGCGGGGCCAGACGCAGATAGGCGGCAGAGATGTTGCCGGCACCCATGATGCCGACGCCATAGGTTTTGGCCACGATCAGCCCCACTGCTTGACGGATTCGATCGAACGGCGGGCAAAGCGCAGCGCATCGCTGGGCTTGTCGTGTTCGGCGACGAAGTATTTCGCCCTGGTTTTCGCCTTGGCGGTGGCGAGCAGCGTCTTCCAGTCGAGCGTGCCGTGGCCGACATCGGCCCAGCCGTCTTCGTCGAGTGCCTCGCCGGCGGGGGCGATGTCCTTGACGTGGATGGCGGTGATGCGATCGCCGTATTTGTCCATCCAGGCGACCGGGTCCTGGCCGCCCTTCACCACCCAGGCGAGATCCATTTCCCATTCGAGCGAGGGCGCGGCGGCGAGCAGGATATCCATCGGAAAGGCGCCGTTCTGGTCCTTGACGAACTCCCAATTGTGGTTGTGGTAGCCGAAGCCGATGCCGGCCGCGTTGAGGGCCTTGCCGATGGCTTCGAGCTTCGCGCCGAAGCCGCGCCAGTCGCCGCCGCCGGTGCGGAATTCCGGGGTCGGGGTCGCGGGGCAGTAGATGGTCTCGATGCCGACGGTCTGGGCGATCTTGATGGTTGCCGCGGTGTCCTCGAGCTGGGTGAAGCCGATATGGGCGCTGGGCATCGCGAGGCCGGCGGCCTTGAGGCTCGCCGCGAGTGCGGCGGGATCGGCGAACTGGCCGCCCCAGCCCTCGACCTGTTTGTAGCCGAGGCGCGCGACCTCCTTCAGCACCTCGTCCTGCGAGCCCTCGTTGCGAATGCTGTAAAGCTGGATGGAAAAGTCCATTGTCGTCTCTTTCGAAGTTGCGTCCGCCGCGGCCGCAGGCGGGACGGGTCGCGAGGAGAATGGGAGCCGCAGGCGACCTGCCGCAGCTTCCGGGAAGGATCAGACGCGGTTGCCGCTGGCGGATTCGAAGATCGAACTGCGGGCCGGATCGAAACCGACCGTGATCTTCTGGCCGGGCACGAGGGCGACGTCGGCGGCGACGCGGAAGGTCAGCGACTGGCCGGCGAGCTTGGTCCAGGCGATGGTGTCGGAGCCCATGGGCTCGACGATCTCGATTTCGCTTTCGAGCGAGAACGGGAGCTTTCGGGCATCCTCGCCGATGGCGACATGTTCGGGACGAATGCCGAACACGCCATCGACCGAACCGGAGAGCGGCTTTTCGAAGCCATAGCCGGCGAGCGGGATGTCGAGGCCGTCGATGCTGAAGGTCTCCCCGTCGATCCGGCCGTTCAGGAAATTCATGGTCGGCGAGCCGATGAAGCCGGCGACGAACAAATTGACCGGATGGTTGTAGACCTGATGGGGTGTATCGAGCTGCTGGATCACGCCGTTCTTCATGATGGCGATGCGATCGGCGAGCGTCATGGCTTCGATCTGGTCGTGGGTGACGTAGATCATGGTGTTCTTGAGCCGCTGGTGCAGCCGCTTGATCTCGACGCGGAGGTCGGAGCGCAGCTTGGCATCGAGATTGGACAGCGGTTCGTCGAAGAGGAACACGTCGACGTCGCGCACCAGCGCCCGGCCGATGGCGACGCGCTGGCGCTGGCCGCCCGAGAGTTCGAAGGGCTTGCGCTTCAGCAATGGCTGAATCTGCAGGATTTCGGAGGCACGGGCGACGCGCTGGTCGATCTCGTCCTTCTTCATGCCGGCGACGCGAAGGCCAAAGCTCAGATTGCGCTCGACCGTCATCTGCGGATAGAGGGCATAGGACTGGAACACCATTCCGATGCCGCGATCCTTGGGTTCTTCCCAGGTGACGTTCTTGCCGGAAATGAAAATCTGGCCCTCGGAGATTTCGAGCAGGCCGGCGAGGCAATTGAGCAAAGTGGACTTGCCGCAGCCCGACGGCCCCAGCAGCACCAGGAATTCGCCCTGCCCCACGTCGAGATCGAGGCCCTCGAGCACCCGCACGGCGCCGAAGTTGAGCGAAAGGTTTTTGACGGAAACGCTGGACTGCACTGTGAGCTACCCCTTTACCGCGCCGGCCGCGATGCCGCGCACGAACCATTTTCCGGACACGAAGTAGATGATCAGCGGCACCGCGGCGGTGAGCATCGTCGCGGCCATGTTGACATCGTACTGGATGGTCCCCTGCGTGGTCCTGACCATGTTGTTGAGCTGCAGCGTCATCGGGATGTTCTCGGTGCCGGCGAAGACGAGGCCGAACAGGAAGTCGTTCCAGATGCCGGTGACCTGCAGGATCAGCGCCACGACGGTGATGGGCACCGACATCGGCAGCATGACGCGGAAGAAGGTCTGCCAGAAGCCCGCGCCGTCGATACGCGCCGCCTTGAAGATTTCGATGGGCAGCGACGAGTAGAAATTGCGGAACAGGATGGTCAGCAGCGGCATGCCGAAGATGGTGTGGACGATGATGATGCCGGGCAGCGTCGCGAACAGATGCAGGTACCGCATGCCGATGATGATGGGATAGATCACCACCTGGTAGGGAACGAACGCGCCGAAGACGAGCAGCGTGAAGAAGAACTCGGAGCCCTTGTACTTCCAGAACGTCAGCGCATAGCCGTTGATCGAGGCGATGATGATCGAAACGATCACCGCCGGCACCGTGATCTTGACGGAGTTCCAGAAGCCGGGCGCGAGGCCGGTGCAGTTGCGGCCGGTGCAGGCGTTGACCGCCGCATCGATCCACGGCTGGATGGTCGGGCTGTGCGGCAGGTTGAAGATGTGAGCCTCGCGCACCTCGGGCATGGATTTGAGCGAGGTGACGATCATCACGTAGAGCGGCACGAGAAAGAACAGCGCCGCGATGATGAGAACGGTGTAGATACCGACGCGGGCGGGCGAGAACCGCCGCGGCCGGGGGCCGGCCGGCTCGACGCCGGCATAGCGGCCCGCGCCATTGGCGGCTGGAGAATTGAGCGCTTCGGCGGTCATACGTTCATCCCTTTCCCGCGAGACATGCGCCAGCGCACGATGGCCTGGATGATGAGGATGGCGGCGATGGGCAGCAGCAGCATCGTCGCCGCCGCCATGCCCTGCCCGACATTGAGGCGCACGGTGATGAAACTGATGACGTACATGGCGGGCATCTGCGTTGCGATACCGGGGCCGCCCGAGGTCATGGCGTAAACGAGATCGAAGGTGCGCACGATGCCGGTGAGCGAGAGCAGCAGCGCCGTGCCGATGGCGCCCCGCATCATCGGAATGACGATGAAGAGGTAGGTCCGCCAGGCGGGGATGCCGTCGATTTTCGCGGCTTTCCAGACCTCCTGGTCGACGCCGCGCAGGCCCGCCAGCATGATCGCCATGGTGACGCCGGAGCCCTGCCAGATGCCGGCGACGACGAGGCCGTAGATGGCGCTTTCCTCGTGGACGAGCGGCGCGAAACTGAAATTGGTCCAGCCCCATTCGCGCACGGCGGCCTGCAGGCCGAGGTTGGGATCGAGAATCCACTGCCAGGCGAGGCCCGTGACCACCAGCGACATGGCGAAGGGGTAAAGGAAGATGGAGCGCAGCAGGCTTTCCTGCTTGATGTTCTGGTCCATGAACACCGCGAGCAGGAACCCGACGACGAGGTTCACCACCAGCGACAGGATGCCGAAGAACCAGATGTTGTTGACGGCGACCAGCCAGAGCGTGGTGCTCCACAGCCGGTAATATTGCGTCAGCCCGACGAACTGGAAGCCGGGGAACATGCCCGAGCTGGTGAACGACCAGATGATCGCAAAGGCGATGCCGACGAAAAACACGCTGAACGAGACGATGATCATCGGCAGCGTACCGATGATGGACTGGATATTCAGTCGCCGGCGGCGCCGCACCGGCGCGTCGACAGCAATCCCCGCAGTCGCAAGGTCCGCCATAAATTCCTCCCCCTGCTCCCGAAGGCGTTTTGCGGCCTCAGGCACTTGATACGCGGCGTCGGCACCGGGCGGCGCACGAGGCGCCACCCGGCTCAAAGTTGAGACGCTTAGTTCGCGTTCTTGAGGATGTCGGCGTACTTCTGCTGGGCCTCTTCGACCGTCATGGTCTGGTCGGTCCAGAACTGGCTGATGAGATCGTTCATCGCCGTCGAGGTATCCGGGCTCAGCCAGCGGTTGGAGTCGATCTGGATGTTGGCCGGATCCTTGATGATCGACAGGCCCTTGAGCATGCAGGGGTCGGCGAGCGACATGTCGACGTCGTCACGCACCGGCATGGAGCCCTTGGCGTTGTTGAAGTTGGCCTGGACGGCCGGGCTCAGCAGCAGCGAAGCGAGACGGAGCTGCGCGGCTTCGACATCGGCATCGGCCTGCTTGGGGAACACGATCACGTCGCCCGAGGTGGTCACGAGCGGATGGTCGGCCGGGAGCGCCCAGCACACATAGTCGACGTCCGGCTTCTTGCCGGCGGCGCCGAATTCGCCACGGGCCCAGTCGCCCATGATCTGGAGGGCGGCCTTGCCCTGAATGACGAGGGCGGTGGTGTCGTTCCAGTTGCGGTTCGGCTCGCCTTCGTCGCTGTACTGGCTCAGCACGCGGAAGTCCTCGAAGGCCTTCTTCTGCTTGTCGCCCATGGCGATGGTCTGGTCTTTGTCCTTGAGCAGTTTGTCACGATCGGCCTGGCCGAGGTCCTGCGTCTGGATGACGCCGAACGCCGCCACGAGCTGCCAGCCGCCACCGTCGCCGCCGGCGGCGAACGGAATGATGCCCGCATCCTTCAGCTTGGGAAGGTCCGCGATGTACTCGTCCCAGGTCTTGGGAACATCGAGGCTGGCGGTCTTGAACGCCGCCGGGGAGACCCAGGCCCAGTTGTTGGAGTGAATGTTGACCGGCACGCACCACCACTTGCCGTCGACATGGCACGGATCGGAAATCGTCGCCGGGCGGATGATCTTGTCCCAGCCTTCCTTTTCGGCGAGCGGGGTCAGATCGAGCAGCAGGTTGTTCTTGATCAGCTCTTCGTACTGGCGGCCCGGATTGAACTGGGCGGCGCCGGGCGGGTTGCCGCCGAGAACGCGCTGCATGATGGCGGCGCGGGCGGTTTCGCCGAGCGCGATGGCGTTATCCACCCAGTGATCGCCGGCGCCGTCATTGTCGAACGCCTTGGCGAATTCTCCGACGGCGCGCGACTCACCGGGGGACGTCCACCAATGGATCACTTCGAGGTCGGTAGCGAATGCCGACGTGGTCAGCATCAGAGCGGACGCGAGACCCGCGACCACTGCAAACTTCTTCATAATGTAGTCCTCCCAACGTTGACGGAAAGCGGATGCTTCCAGCCCCTGCTGCCGGCCAGACGGTGGCCCTCTTATTATGAAGAGGCCTCCCGACCGGCTGCGTGTAATCGATTACACAAAACCTTCCTCGAGTTCAATGCAATCGATTGCATGAGTTTCAGACACTTCTTGCGCGCCTGTCAAGATCGAATTAGAGAGGCGTCCACACGGCGGCAAAGAGGGACGCCGTGGCTATGGAAAATTCGAAGAAACAACCGACGATTCAAGACGTTGCGCGGCACGCTCAAGTTTCCGCTGCAACTGTCAGCCGGGTGCTGAGCACTCCCGACCGGGTGTCTGAGTCGACCCGCGAGCGCGTCAATCTCGCCGTCGCCCAGACCGGCTACACCCTCAATCAGTCGGCCCGCTCGCTGCGCCTGCAAAAGGCCCGCACGATCCTCACGGCGATGCCCAATATCGGCAATCCGTTCTATTCCACCATCCTCGACGCGGTGGTGACGGAAGCCACGACTCGCGGCTACGGCGTGCTGGTCACCGGGCGGCTCGGCGACGATCCGGTCAAATGGCTGTCGGACTATTTCCTGTCCAACCGCGCCGACGGACTGCTGCTGTTCGATGGTTTCCTCGATACGCGGAAACTGCACGGGATCACCGGCGAAGGCGCCTCGATGCCGCTGGTCGCGGCCTATGACGAATTGCCCGATCCACGCATCAATTCGGTGATCACGGACAATCTGCAGGCGGCCGAGCGCGCCGTGCAGCACCTCCACAGCTACGGCCACCGCCGCATCGGCCACATCAGCGGCCCATCGCGCAACACGTTCCCGAACGAGCGGCTGGTCGGCTATCGCAAGGCGATGTTCGAGTTGCGGCTGCCGCTGCGCGAAGACTGGATCGTCGCGGGCGAATACAACCAGGAAAGCGGGCGCGCGGCGGGCGAATATTTCGCCGGACTCAGCGAGCGGCCGACGGCGATCTTTTCGGCCAATGACGAGATGGCGATCGGGCTGATCTGGGCGCTGCGGCGGCACGGCATCGAGTGTCCGCGCGACGTGTCGATCATCGGCTTCGACGATATTTCGGTGGCGCAGAACTATTTCCCCGCCCTCACCACGATGCGCCAGCCGCGCCGGCAGATCGGCAAGATCGCGACCGAGATGCTGGTCAACATTCTCGAGGGCAACCGCACCGGCGTCGACCCGCTGCGGGTGGTGCTGTCGTCGGAACTGGTGGTGCGCGAAAGCACGGCGCCGATCGGCAGGCCATCGCCGCGACGCTGACAGCGGGCCCGGCATGCGCTAGAGAAAAATCACGGCCCCGTAGCTCAGCGGATAGAGCAGCAGCCTTCTAAGCTGTTGGTCGCAGGTTCGATTCCTGCCGGGGTCGCCAATTCCCAACGGGTCAGCGCGCGAGGAAGCGGTCGAGCTCAGCGGCGGTTGAAACACCTTCCATCGGTCCGCGGCGAGTGACGGCGATAGCGCCGGCCGCGGTGGCGCGGCGCAAGGCTTCGGCCGGTGGCAGACTGGCGAGCCAGCCGGTGACGAACGTGGCGCCAAAAATGTCGCCGGCGCCGGTCGGATCGATCTCGGTTACGCCGAAGGCGGGGAGCGAGATGTCCTCGGTGTGGTCGACGTAGCGGGCGCCGCGTGCGCCCTGCTTGTGGACGATGGCACGGACGCCGCGGCCGAGAAGATCGGCGATGGCGTCGCCCTCGCTGGCGGCGTCGGTGAAGAGCGACAGTTCGGCATCGCTAGGGAGGAAGAGATCGGTGGCGTCGAGGATGCGGCGCAGGGCTGTGCGGAGGCCGGGCGCGCGCAGCATTTCGCTGCGCATGTTGGGGTCGAAGGACACCGTTCCACTGTTCTGCTTGACCAGTTCGACGGCCCGGACGATGGCGTCGGCGATGGCCGGGGTCCCGAGCGAGGAGCCGGTGACGTGGAGGTGGCCTGCGCTGGCGACGACCGACTGGACGGCATCGGTCCAGGTCAGGCGCCCGTTGGCGCTTTGGGCGATGTTGAAAACGAAATCGCGGCCGCCATCGGCGCGGTAGCGAACGAAGGCGCTGCCGGTGACAGCCTCGGGGTCGATGGCGATTGCCGAGACATCGACGCCGTCGTCGCGCAGCCGGGCAAGGTTGAGCCGACCGAAATCGTCGTCGCCGACGCAGGCGACGATGGCGCAGGGGTGGCCGAGGCGTGCGACCTGGTCGATGAAGATGGCCGGGGCGCCGGAGGGGTAAGGACCGACCAACTCGATGGGGTCGCGGAAGCCAGTGCCCGGCGTGGTGGCCATGATCTCGACGAGGATTTCGCCGACTGTCACGATGGGTTTTGGCATAGTGGTCTCCCGTGGCAGGACGGTACCGCGCCGGGCCGACGCGTCCAAGCGAAAGGACATCGACATGAAGATCGGCGTACTCGGCACGGGCCAGGTGGGCAGCGCCATCGGCAACAAGCTCGTCAGCCTCGGCCATGACGTGATGCTTGGTTCACGCAACCCGGCGGGCAAGGCCGCGCATTTCCCGGGCGCGCGGGTCGGCACGCCGGCCGAGGCGGCGGCGCATGGCGAATGGGTGGTCAACGCGCTGCCGGGGGAGCGGTCGATCGTGGTGCTGCGCGAGTGCGCGCTCGACGGCAAGATCGTCGTCGATATCGGCAACTACAACAGCGCGGTCGACCAGCCGATCATCGAGCCGCTGGGCGAGGTGATCCAGCGCGAGCATCCCAAGGCGCGGGTGGTGAAGACGCTCAACAGCGTGAGCGCGCATCTGATGGTCGACCCCGGGAATTTGGGCGCGTCGCACTCGGTGTTCATCGCGTCGAACGATGCGGCGGCGAAGCGCGAGGTCAGCGGCATGCTCGAAAGCTTCGGCTGGCGCGATATCGTCGACCTCGGCGACCTCGCGGCCTGCCGGGCGATGGAGCAATTGATCCCGCTGTGGATGAGCCTCGAGAGCAAGCTCGGCGGGCCGCAGTTCAACCTCGCGGTCGTTCGCGGCTAAAGCACCGCTGCATAGTACGGATCGAGCGCCGCATCGACGGCGGCGAGGCACAGCTCGCGGGGGGTCGGTTCGAGTTCGCCGGTCACCACCTTCGGATAGAGCCGGGCCAGATGCTGGCTGATGAGCGGCTCGGGGATCGTCAGGCCGGCGAGCCGCTCCGTCAGGGCATCCACCGCCGCTGCGGCGCGCGCATCGGGCCAGTAATAGCGGATGCGATCGCTGTAACTGAAATGGCGTTGCAGCCGCTGCTCGGCATGGGTGCCGGGATAGTGCGAGGCCCAGTGCTTCGGCTCGGCCAGCATCAGGGCTTCCATGGCCGGCTCCAACGCAAGCCGCTTGCCGTCGAGCTCGGCGGCGATGGCATCGAGGCCGTAGAGGGCTTCGCGGAGCGCGAAGGTCAGCCCGGGGCCGACCTTGAGGACGGCGAAGCCGTCGTCCACGAGGGCGCGCAGGGCCTCGGTCGGCTGGTAGTCGGTCGAGTGGGCTTCATAGACGAGGCCGGGCATGGAACCGAGGGCAGCACTGAGGGCGCGGGCTTTCTCCGGGCGATAGAGCACGACGTTCGCGTTGCCGAACTCGACGCCGGGCTGCACGACGATGCCGACGACGCGTTGAAGGGCAGCGCCGATGCCCGCCTCAGCAAACGCCTCGCGATGGATCGAGAGCGTGTTCTGCACGGCGGCGGGCGCGGTGACGGCGAGCTCGGCGATCTCGTGGGTCGCGCCACCCGGCGGGGGAACTTCGGTGCCGATGATGTAGACGAGCGAAGTGCCGAGCTCGGTGGCCTGCTGTTCGGCAATGGTGGCGAGGCGGACGGCGCGGGCGGCGGCGGTGTCGTCGTCGAGGGCGGCGGGTTCACCCATACAGCCCATCGAGCAGTCGAGGTGGATTTTGCGGAAGCCGGCCGCGACATAGGCCGCGACCATTGCTTCGGCGCGGCGCATCGCCTCCTCGGCGGGCAGCGACTTCCACGGATTGGGGCCCAGGTGGTCGCCACCGAGGATCAGGCGGTCGAGCGGGAAGCCGATGCCGTTGGCGATGGATTCGACGAACTCGCGAAAATCGGCGGGCGTCATGCCGGTGTAGCCGCCCTCCTGATTGACCTGATTGCAGGTCGCTTCGATGAGGGCAGGCACGTCAGCCGCCAGCGCGCGCCGCAGCGCGGCTTCGATGACGAGCGGATGGGCCGAGCATACGGAGGGAATGCCGCGCAGGCGCGAGGCGGCGTCGGAGCCGGCCAGCTTGGCGAGGACGTTGCGGCGGTTGTCGTCGATGGTCATGCCAGCATCACGACCTTGGTGAGGTGGCGCGGTGCCATCGTATCGATGTTGCGGCCCTGCGCGACGCGTTCACCGAGGAGCTGCAACGCCGGCAGGCAGGCGAGACCGGCCAGCGCGGGGTCGCAGTCGACCGTGAAGCTCGCATCGCCCGGACCGCCGAAGCCGATGACGCGCGCGCCCTTGTCCTGCAATTCGCGGGCGAGCTTTGCCTCGGCATCGTGCTGGTCGGCGCTGTAGAGCAGGACCGCGACGGTGCGGTCGTCGACGAGGCTGATCGGGCCGTGACGGTATTCGAGCGGATGAAAGCCCTGAGTGAAGGTCTGGCTCATCTCCATCAGCTTCAGCGCGCCTTCGAGGCCGACGCCATAGAGGTGGCCGCCGCCGAGGTAGACGAAATGCGAGCGCCCGGCGACGAGCGACGGGGCATGCGCGTCGACATCAGCGATCAGCCGCCGGGCGGTATCGACGATCGAGGCGGGAACCTGCAGGCCGAGCAGCCGGATGCCGAGCAGCAGCATGAGGCTCGCCGAGCTGGTCATGACGATGCCTTCGAGCGGATGGGTCTCGGCGAGCACCACGCGATCGACATTCCTCGGCAGAGCGCTGCCGGCTTCCATGGTGATGCCGGTCACGAACATGCCCGCGGCGCGGCTGGCCTTGGCGGCGGCGACGGTCTCGGTGGTGTCGCCGCTGCGCGACAGCGCGACGACGTGCACCTTGCCACTCTCCGGCCAGTAGCTGCGCGGGCGGTTGGCCCATTCCCCACCGGGCACCGCGATGGAGCGCCGCCCTACCGCGTTGGCCTGAGCCGCCAGCGACAGAGCCAGGTTGTAGGAGGTGCCACACCCCACGAAGACGGTGATTTCGGCATCCTGTAGGGAGGCAAGCGGCGCGAGCGCCTTCTGCCAGTACGGGAACTGCTCGATAATCGTCTGTTCCGTGGCTCCCATGATCGTCTCCAGTTACTTGCTATTTGACCGAGCCGGCGAGCAGCCCGGTCACGAGGTAGCGGTTGAGAAAGATGACGACGAGCGCCGGCACGATGATCGCGATCGAGCCGGCGGCCGTGATCAGCCCGTAATCGATGAAATTCTTGGTGGCGAATTCCGGGATCAGCACCGTCAGCGGCTTGGTGAGCGTGGGGGAGAACACCAGCGGGACGAGGTACTGCCCCCAGGCGCCGAGGAAGGTCAGGATCGCGGCAGCGGTGAGGCCGGGACCGACGAGCGGCAGCACGATGCGGAAGAAGACGTAGAGGCGCCCTGCCCCATCGATCTGCGCGGCTTCCTCGAGCGAGATCGGCAAGGATTCGAAGACGCTCCGCATCAGCCAGAGCGTGAGCGGCAGATAGGCCGACACGTAGATCAGCGTGATGCCGAGGAAGGTGTCGACGAGGTGCATGCCGATCATGATGCGATAGAGCGGGATCAGCACGGCGTAGCCGGGAATGGCAAGGGTGGCGACGACGGCGACGAAGAGCGCACGGCGGCCGGGGAAGTTGAGGCGGGTGAAGGCGTAGCCGCCGAGCGCGGCGATGGCGACGCAGACGATGGTCGCTGCGAGCGAGGCGATGACGCTGTTGAGCAGCGCGGCGCGGAATTGTGCCCACACCTGCACGCCGCCGATGCGGTCGACATTGATGCCGAGCAGGCGGGCGAAATGATTGAGGGTGAAGTTCTGCGGGAAGAAATGGATGGGACGCGCCGAGAAATCGTTGGACGGCGTGACCGAACTCGCCAGCGTCCAGTAGATGGGACCGAGCGACCAGAGCAGCAGCACCGCTACGCCGACCCAGATCATGATGCGGAAGCCGAGGCTCTGTTTCATCATTCCATCCGCGTGCTGTTGTAGATGCGGACGACGAAGATCAGCGAGACGAGCAGCGACACGGCGGTGAGGACCAGCGACATCGCCATGCCGTAGGAGAAATGGAGGTTCTGGAAGGTCTCGAGGTAAATCTGGGTGAGGATGGGCCGGGTGTCGATGCTCGAGGCGGTGAGCACCCAGGCTTCGTCGAAGAGGTTGAAGGCGGCGACGGTCGCGTTGGCGACGGCCACCGCGATGGCGCTCCGCACGAGCGGCACGGTGATCGAAAAGAACATCTGCGGGCGGGTAGCGCCGTCGATGCGCGCGGCCTCGTAGAGATGCTCGGGGATGGACTGCATGGCGGCGAGAACGATGACGACCGTCAGCGGCATCATGCGCCAGATGTGGACGATGGCGACGGCGACGATGGCGCTGGTCCGGTCGTTGAACCAGACGTGGTTGTCGAACGGCAGGCCGAAGCTGGTGAGGATGCCGTTGAGGAGGCCAGCGCCGGGCTGGTAGATCCACATCCAGATGACGGCGTTGACGACACCGGGCAACGCCCAGGGCAGGATGACCGCTGCGAGCAGCCACTGGCGGCCGACCTTCACCTGATTGATGAGCGCGGCGGCGAGGACGCCGAAGACGGTTTCGACGACGACGGCGAGGACCACGTAGACCAGCGTATTGGTCCAGGCGTGGCCGAGGTCGGCGTCGCTGAGCATGTTGGTGTAGTTGGCGGCCCCGATGAACGGGGTGCCGGCCTGCATCGGATTGATCCGATGCAGGCTGTCCCACAGGGTTTGCGCCAGCGGGAAGAACACCAGCGCAAACATGGTCACAACAATCGGCGTCACCAGCAACAGACCAAGCACCGTATCGCCGTTGCCGACGGCGCGACGTCTGGTTTCGATGGTGGCGACGGCGGCGGTCATCTTACTGGGTCATCGCCTTCTGGGTGGCGTCGGCGATGTTCTGCATGGCCTGATCGACGGTGACCTGGCCCTTGGCGACGGCGTTGATGGCGGTGTTCACGGCGTTCGAGAACTGCGGGTACCAGGTCGGCGTGCCCTGCGCGAACAACGGCTCGACATATTTGGACTCTTCGACGAGCACGTCGCCGCTATGGAGCTTGCCGGCCTTGTTGAGCTCTTCGAGCGCCGAGGTGCGGGTGGGCAGAACGCCGTTCTCGTAGTTCTCGACCTGGAACTCTTTACTGGTGAACCATTTGACGAACGCGATGGCCGCATCCTGGTTCTGCGAGACCTTCGGCACCGCCAGGGCCTCAAGCAGGCCGTAGCTGCGGGTGGTCCCGCTGGCGGTGGGCACGAGGATGGCCTCGACATCGCCGGCGACCTGCGACTGAGCCGGATCGGCATACTGGCCGAGACGCCCCGGCTCGCCCGAGATCATGATGCTGACGACGCCTTTGCCGAAATAGTCGTCGTTGATCTGGCTGTCCTTGAGGCCGGTGGAGGCGGGATCGACGAGGCCGTCCTTGAGCAGTTGCGCCTCGTAGGCCATGGCCTTGTAGCCAGCGGAATCCGGGGTCACGAACAGCGGCTTCCAGTCCTTGTCGAAGAGATCGCCGCCAAACGCCTTGGTGAGCAGGTACCAGCTCGTCGAGGCGCCTTCGGTGGTCGAGAGCGGCAGGCCGATGGGATACTGGGTGATGCCCTTGGCCTTGATCTGCCTGGCGTCGGCCGCGAGCTCGTCAAGCGTCGTCGGCATCTTGGTGATGCCGGCGTCGGCGAAGTGCTTCTTGTTCACCAGCATGACCCGGAAGTCGTTGGTGTAGGGCACGCCGAGCAGCTTGCCGTCGATGGTGAAGATCGAGCTGCCCTTGATGTCGGACTTGGTGTCGGCGTCGATGGCGTTCGAGAGGTCGACGTACCAGTCGGCGGCGGCGAACTGGCCGGTCCACGACCAGTCGAACTCGGTGACGTCGGCCGGCGCGGTGCCGGCGATCAGCGCGGTCACCAGCTTGGGCCGGATGTCGTCCCACGACAGCGTCTGCAGATCGACGTGGATGCCGGTGTCTTTTTCGAATTCGGCGGCGATGTTGGCGCCCTGTGGCGAGGGCATGAGGACGGTGATGGATTTGCCGGCCAGCGGCTTGGCGTCGTCGGCCATCGCCGGTATCGCGACGGCAAGTGCTGCCAGAGCGATGGTCGAAAGGATGAACGCACGCATGGTCCCTGTTCTCCCTAGGTCGTTATCTGTTGCAATGCACTTTGGTCGGCCGGAAGATGCTGGAGCGCGGTACAAAGGCCATCGATCCAGACGTCGTCCGTCGACCAATCAGCGAGCCTCGCGGCCGCAAGCAGCGCGCCGCCGATCGGAGGAAGGCGAGGAGCAACCGGCGGGCGGCCGATCCGCTCGATGACGGCCGCCAGTAGAACCGGACTCCTGAAGGCGCCGCCGGCGTAGCTCCACGGCGCATCCGGCCCAAGGATGCGCTCGATGGCGCGGACGTGGCGGCTCAGCTCGTCTGCGGCGGCGGCAATGATGGCGCGGGCGGCGGCATCGCCGGCTTCGGCAAAGCGCGTGGCGATCGGGGCCAGCGCGGCAATGGCCGAGCGCGAGTGAGCGAGGCCCGTGACCCAGCCTTCGATACCATCGGCCGGATGGGAGAGATCGAGGCCGAGCTGGGCGAAAAGCGCCTCGACCATCGGCGTTGGCGGGGACCGGCCGTCGATGCTCTGCGCCACCTGCCCGAGGACGCGCCGGCCGATCCAGAAGCCGCTGCCTTCGTCGCCGACCACGTCGCCCCAGCCGCCCACGCGGTGCGAACGCCCTTCGCTGTCGCGCGCCCAGACCATCGAGCCGGTGCCCGACAGCAGGAGGATGCCGGGCTGGCCGGCGAAGGCGCCGATCTGCGCCGCGTCGACGTCGTTGAGAATGGCATGCGGCCGCCCGCCGAGCACCGGCGCGACGGCATCGCTCTGGGCCGCCGAAATGGCATCGACTTCGCCATAACCGGGCAGCGCGGCGACGCCGGCAATAATCTGCGGCACCGAGCCGATGGGGCCGAGCGCGGCCGCGAGCTCGGTACGCCACGAGGGATTGTCGATGGGATTGGTGCCGCCGGCGCGGGTGGTTCTGACGATCCGGCCGGAGCGATCGGCAAGCGCGACCATGGTCTTGGTGCCGCCGCCATCAATGCCGAGAACGAGGTCTCCGCTCATCGACACGGGCCGTCGGCGCGACGAGAAGAGGCACGATAGATCACCGGCAAATCCACGTCCCGCCTCTGCTCAAGCCACCATGACCGCATAGATTGACCGACGATTGATCAAAGTCAATCATGGTTATGATCGAATCTGATATCTTCAGCGCATCGCCTGGCGGAACTGGCTGGGGGTGCGGCCGGTCCGGCGCTTGAACACGTCGTAGAAGCGGCTGGTCGAGCCGAAACCGGACGCAAAAGCGATATCGAGGATCGGATCGGCGGTGTCGGCCAGTCCGTGCATGGCCAGCGCCAGCCGGTAGCGGATCAGATATTCGTTGACCGAGATGCCAAGCACCGAACGAAAAGCGGCTGCGGCGGTGCTGGGATGGATGCCGGCCATTTGCGCGAGGCGCGGCAGGCTGAGCGGCTCGGCATAGTGCTGCTTGATGAGCTCGATCATCTCGGCGGCGCGACGCACCTGGCTCTGGCCGGCGGCGCCCTGCGCCGTGCGCGCCTTACGTGGGGCGGCCAGCGGCGAGAGCAGCATGCGGCGGACGCGGAGCCGCACCTCCTCTCCGACGATACGGCGCGACGCATCGCTGCCGCTGGTCCATTCGCCGAGCCAGCGGCCGGCAACCGCAACATCGACCGGGTCGGCCGCGGCGGTGACGAGGAAGGCGCCCTGCATCAGCGCCTGCTTGGCCTCGCGCTCGATGGGAAGGTTCAGCATTTCGGCGAGCGGCAGATAGATGCAGATGAGCGGCGCGCCGGCTGCGACCGCAATCGTGCGATGTGGAATGGCGGCCCAGAACATCACCAGGTGGCCGGCCTCGACGCGCTCTTCGCGGCCGTTGAACAGGTAACTCATGTCGCCCGAAAGCAGCAGGTTGAGCTCGACGTGATCGTGCCAGTGGGCCGCGCTCATCGGCTCGGCGATGTGCTGCTCGATATCGAAGCGACCGCTGGCGAGGTCGATTTTGCTGGTCGCCAGTTTCTTGTCTGTCATGGCCGCTTCTCGCGCGGATTCAGGAATAATCCAAGGCGCGACGGGAAGAAATCCCGGATCGATGCAGCTATGCCTCAGGGAAACAGGAGGTTTCCCCATGACCAAGATTTGCCTCGTCGGCGCCGGCAGTACGGTGTTCGCGCAGAACATCCTCGGCGACGTGCTCTCCAATCGTGGCCTCGGCCCGGTGGTGATCAGCCTCTACGACATCGATCCGGAGCGGCTGCGGACGTCGGACGTGGTGGCACGGCGGATCTGCGACACGCTCGGCCTCAAGGATGCGCGCGTCGAGGCGACGCTCGACCGCCGCACGGCCCTGACGGGCGCCGACTTCGTGATTTTGATGATGCAGGTGGGCGGTTACAAGCCGGCGACGGTCACCGATTTCGACGTGCCCAAGCGCTATGGCGTGCGCCAGACCATTGCCGATACGCTCGGCATCGGCGGCATCTTCCGCGGGCTGCGCACGATCCCGGTGCTCGAGGGCATTGCGCGGGACATGGAAGAGGTCTGCCCGGACGCGCTGATGATGCAGTACGTCAATCCGATGGCGATCAACTGCTGGGCGCTCAAGGAGATGTCGCCGGGACTGCGCACGATCGGGCTTTGCCACAGCGTGCAGCACACGTCGCAGCATCTGGCGGACTGCCTCGGCGAGAACATTGCCGACATCGACTACATCTCGGCGGGCATCAACCACGTGGCATTTTTCCTCAAGTTCCAGAAGCGCCTGCCCGACGGCTCGCATGAGGACCTTTATCCACGGCTCAAGGCGCTCGAGGCCGAGGGCCGCGTTCCCGCCGACGACCGCGTGCGCTTCGACGTGCTGAAGCGGCTCGGCCAATTCGTGACGGAGTCGAGCGAGCACTTCTCGGAGTACACGTCGTGGTACATCAAGAACGGGCGCAGCGACCTGATCGACAAGCTCAACATTCCGCTCGACGAATACATCACGCGCTGCGAGCGGCAGAACGCGCGCTGGCACCAGTTGCGCAAGGACCTCGAGGGCGGCGAGCCGATCGAGGTGCAGCACAGCAACGAGTACGCGGCGGGCATCATCCACGCCTCGGTCACCGGGCAATCAAGGCTGGTCTATGGCAACGTGCCCAATGACGGGCTGATCGCGAACCTGCCGGACGATTGCGTGGTGGAAGTGCCGTGCCACGTCGACCGCAACGGGGTGCAGCCGACGCGGATCGGCGCGATGCCGCGGCAACTGGCGGCGGTGATCCGGCAGAACGTCAACGTACAGGAACTGACGGTGCATGCGGCACTGAGCAAGAAGCGTGACTACATCTACCAGGCGGCGCTGATGGACCCGCACACGGCCGCCGAGCTATCGCCCGACCAGATCTGGCATCTGTGCGATGATTTGATCGAGGCGCATGGGGCGCTGCTGCCGTCGTATCACTGAGTTCGGTGGCCCCTCCCCGCGGCCGCGATTGACTGGGATGCGTGGGCGGGCATACTGGCGGGCCATTGGCGGAGACATCCGAACGACGATGGCGCAAAGCGGAGGATTGCAGGTGGAGCGCTTCGATGCGATCCGCAGCCATCTGTACACGCACGGCTTCTCCAACATCCAGACGCTCGCGGACGCGGTGGGCGCATCGCTCGCCACAATCCGACGCGACCTGACGGTGCTCGAACGACAAGGCGCGATCGACCGCGTGCATGGCGGCGCGCGTATTGCCGAAGGCTCGTCGGTCGAAATGGCCTTCCAGGAGCGGGCCAAGCGCAATCTCGGCGCCAAGCGCGCCATCGCGGCGACCGCCTACGGGCTGCTGGCGCCGCATGCCACGGTGTTCCTCGATGCGGGCACCACGGTGCTGCAACTGGCGCGGCTGATCCGGGTCAACCCGATGCCGCTCAGGATATTCACCAACGGCCTCGCGGTGGCGCAGGAGTTCCTCAACATCCCCAATCTCGAAGTGTCGCTGCTGGGCGGGCAGTTGCGCAGCGAGAACGCTTCGACCGTGGGACCGCAGGCCGAGGCGATGCTCGACACGCTGTGGTTCGACCAGTTGTTCCTCGGGGTCAGCGGCATCGGTCCGGACGGGGCGATCTATTCGGTCGACGCCGGCGAGGCCAATCTCAACCGCTGCATGCTGTCGCGCTCGGCGGAGCGGTTCCTGCTCGCCGACTCCTCGAAGTTCGGCACCATGGCGACCTATCGCGTCGCGCCGCTGACGCAGGCCCGCATCGTTACCGATGCAGGCCTGTCAGCCAAATGGCGCAGCATGGTCGCCGACCTCGGTGCCGCCATCACCATCGCTCCGGCAGTCTGACGCGCAGACGCCCCCTGGCGCTGCTGCGAGGTCGCTTACGCGAGAGACGGCACGAGGCGTTCGGCGTTGGTCCGCGCCACGCGGGTGAGGATGTCGTCGGGCAGGTGAATGCCGGAAATACGCCAGCGCCCTGCCCCCGGCGGGTTGGAGGCGCCATAGGGGAAGTTCTCGTCGTCGGTTGACCTCGTCGAACATGGCGAGCAGCGCGCCGCCAGTCGGCGTCGGTCTGGTTCCAGCCGGCCTGGCGCACCAGATCCATACCCCGCACTACGTCGCCCGCGTGCATCCTACGCAGCAGCAGCGCGTCCTCGGTTGGATCAGTAAGCACCGGACCGGACCTCGAAGCCGGTAGGCTTGTTCAGGCTGGGCATGGCCCGCTCGACCCAGTCGGCAACCCATTCCATCATGGTTTCGAGCGTCACCTTGGGGTAGCCCATCAGAGCATGCGACTTGCCGGCATTGCTCAGCCAGGCGGTCTGAGCCTCCTCGCCGACGAAGTTGGGCGCCTTGCCGTAGCGCCGGCCGAACCACTCGGCGAGCCAGCGGACCGAGAGCGTCTCGGGACCGGTGACGTTGAGGCCGACGCCGGGCGTGCCGCAATGCAGCAGGCTGCGGAGCGCCATCGCATTGGCATCGCCCTGCCAGATGACGTTCACGTGGCCCATGGTGATGTCGAGCGGCATGCCGCTCAGCACCTTGGTTGCGATGTCATGCAGGACGCCGTAGCGGCAATCGATGGCGTAGTTCAGGCGGTAGAACAGCGTCAGTGCGTGGCTGCGCGTCGTCACCCAGTCGACAAGCCGCTCGCGCCCGACACAGCTATTGGCATATTCGCCCGGCGGGGTCAGGGGGCGCGTCTTCCGTCGCCCCGCCCGAGGCAATGGGCACGAAGGGGTAGACGCAGCCGGTGGAGAAAACCACCAGCCGCCGGCCGGCCAGGTGATCGGCGAGACGCGCCGGAAGCAGGCTGTTGACCGCCCAGGTATGGGGTCGGGCTGTCCGACGCGCCGAACTTGTAGCCGGTCACGATGATGACGTTGCGCGCATCCGGCAGGCGTTCGAGCTCGGCCGGCTGGAGGAGATCGGCCTTGATGGGCAGGATGCCCTGCGCGGCCAGTTGCTGTTGGCGCGCGGCATCGGAATAGCGAGCCACGGCGAAGACCTTGCGGTCGGGCGCGGCGCGCTTGGCCATCCGCGCGAGGGTCGGGCCCATCTTCCCGGTCGCGCCGAGGACGAGGATGTCGCCATCGCGGCGTTTCAGGTCGGCGATCACATCGTCGTCGGGACGCGACAACCGCTCTTCGAGGGCTTCGACATCCGCAAATCCGTCTGACGCTTCCCGCTGCCGCAACGCAAGCTGCACGACTATCCCCTCGAACGAACGATCATTCAGCTAGTTGGTTGATCTCGAAGGCGAAGGCAGCTTGAGCCGCTTGTCAAGCGAGTTGTCAGACCCGGATGGCGTTCAGTGCAAAATCGACGATGTGGGCGCGACGCTCTGCAACGCCGTGCGGAGTGCTGAGGTCGGTATCGAAGGCCCGGCTCAGCGTGTGCAGATTGCCGAAATAGAAGAACGACATTCCGGCGATCGACAGGTAGACGTGAAGAGGGTCGAGCCCCTTGCGGAAAACCCCGCCGCTGACGCCACGAGCGAGCGTGGCGCGGATCAGCTCGATGATCGGCCGGTTCACTTCGGTGACGACGTCCGAGCCCTTCAGATGCTGGGCGCCATGAGCATTCTCGTCGGACAGGATGCGTACGAATTCCGGCGATTTCGCGAGATAGTCGAAGGAGAATTCGATGAGTTTGCGCATCGCCTCCTCGGCCGGAAACGAGTCGAGTTCCAGGGCGCGCTCCTGGTCGCGGATCTGCCGGTAGACCTGCTCCAGCACAGCGGTATAGAGCGCGTCCTTGCTGCCGAAATAATGATAGACCAGTTGTTTGTTGACGTTGGCCCGGCGCGCGATGTCGTCGACGCGCGCGCCCTCGAGACCTCGTTCGGCAAACGCGGCGCGGGCGGCGGCGAGCAGCGCAGTCCGCGTGCCATCGCTCGCTTCCTCTCGAGAACTGTCGACGATAGACATTTATCAACCAGATAGTTGAACCTTGCGGCTTTTAACCAGCACTGGCGGGCACGGCAAGCCTTGGGCAAGGAGCATACCGCTTGCCGGACGACCGGGACCGCCCCGCGGTCACAGTTTCCAACGGTTTTCGGTGGCGGGAGCGCCGGTGGCAAGCAAACGCAGGCGGCCTGCCGGGACGCGGGGTCTCGGCAGGCCGGAAAACGTGATCAGCGAGGGGCGATTACATAACGAAGAGGGTGACGATGCCGTCGCGACCGCCTTCGATGCCCGCGACGCTGCTGGCGGAGATGCCGTGTTCCTTAAGCAGCTTGACCGCCGCCGGGTCGGCCGCCACGGCTTTCTGCGTATCGGCGATCTGCGGGCCGATGCTGCCGAGGGTGCCATTGATGGTGGTGCTCTGATCGGCGCCGCTGTCGTGGTTCCAGCCCTCATAGGTCACGACGTTGACGGTCTTGGCGTGAACGAGCGCCTGCACATCCGGCTGATAGCCGAGACCGGCGAGGAAATCCTCGGTCGTCGCGCCCGAGCTGGTATTGAACACCGGGCCGGATGCGGCCATCGCAAAGCCGCTGGGGGCCACCAGGGTCGCGACCAGCAAGGCGGCACCTGACATCTTTACGAACTTGTTCATCTAAAACTCCTGTTCAGCGATCGTTTGCTGCGGCCCTGGAGCGCTGGCGGGGTCGAGTTCGGTGCTTTGCATCGACGCCCGGGATGTAGGCTCACTGTTTTGCGCGGCGCTGTCCGTCAGGTTAAGCTTGCGCAATGTTTCGTCGGCTTTTCTGTCCGCTCGCATGACCGAACGCGCTATCCGCCTAGAGCCGTGGGACGACAGCGGCCTCGCGCTGCTGCGCGCCATGAACGGTCACGAACAGATGATCCATCTGGGCGGACCCGAGCCGGACGAAAAGCTCGTCGAGCGGCAGACGCGATACCTCACCTACGACAAGCCGGGCGAGGTGCGGATGCTGCGGATCGTCGAGGCCGGGGTAAATCTCGGCTCGATCGGCTACTGGGAAACCGAGTGGGCTGGCGAGACGGCGTATGAGACGGGCTGGTCCGTCGCCCCCGGTCATCACGGTCGAGGCATCGGCGGCGCGGCGGCATTGCTCCTGCTCGGCATGCTGCAGGGCGAAGCGCGGCACCGCTTCCTCTACGCGTTCCCCCTACCCGGCAATGGCGGCTCGAACGGCATCTGCCGCAAGCTCGGGTTCGAACTCACGGGCCTGGCCGATTTCGAATATCCCAAGGGGACAGTGTCGCCACACAATGTCTGGCAGCTCGACCTCAGGGTGCGGCCTCGGCAACCTGCTTGAGCGTGGGCAGCGCGTCGGTTTTCCAGCCCTCGGCCAGCGCGTCGTAGAAGTCCTCGATGGCGTCGCGCTCGAAATCGTCCCAGCCGTCGTGGATCAGGCGAACGAAGCAGCGGCGAGGGCCTTCCGCGAACAGGCTGACCTGGACGTTGGTGGCTTCGGTGCCGGGTACGTACCAGCTAAAATCGAACTTATCGGGCTTTTGCAGCAGCAGGACGTCGCACCAGGTGGCGTCCTCGGTGTCGTGTTTCGCCCGTTTTTCCGGGTCCTGCTGCAGGAAGAAGGTCGAGCCGATCTCGGGCTTGTAGTCCATGGCGCCCAGCCAGAGCGGCACGGTGGCCACGCCGGTCAATACGTCCCAGACCCGTTCGATCGGCGCCTCGATGCTGATTTCGGCAACGATCGGCAGCAATGGTTCGCCCAACTACGCTCTCCTGATGAAGTCTTGCCGGGGTCAACGCGTGGCGGCTCGTTCACGATCCGTGCAATTTCCGGGTCTATGTTAAGCCACATTGGACGCGCCTTTGTCACCTTCGAGCCAAGGAGGCGAAACTGAACATCCCGGCAGGTCGCCAGAACATGCGCGAATGGTGGCACAAGGCCCGGCCGTTTTCGCTGGCCGAACTGATTGCCGACGGGATCGTGCATGGCATCGGCCTTGCCTTCGCGATCAGCGTCGGCACGCTGCTGATCGTGTTTGCCGCCATCGGCACGGCACGCCCGGAATTGCCGGCGATCATCATCTATCTGGTGTCGCTGCTGACGGTGCTGGGCGCCTCGCTGGCATTCAATCTCGCCCCGATCTCGAAATTCAAAAAGGTGATGGCGCGGCTCGACCAGGCGGCGATCTTCCTGTTCATCGCCGGCACCTACACGCCGTTCCTCGCGGTCATGAGTGGCAGCCGCGACGGGCAATTGCTCGCGGTGCTGGTGTGGGGCGCGGCGATCGTCGGCATCGCGCTCAAGCTGATCGTGCCGCAGCGGTTCGGCCGCTTCGCGATCGTCCTATATCTGGCGATCGGCTGGAGCGGCGTTCTCGTGTTCCAGACGCTGGCGAACGCCCTGCCCCCAACGACGCTGTGGCTGATCGTGGCCGGCGGCATCACCTATTCGGCCGGCATCATCTTCCATCTGTGGGAGCGGCTCAAATTCCAGAACGTGCTCTGGCACGTCTTCGTGGTGGCGGGCTCGATCCTCCATCTGTGGGCCATTTTCGACTGCATGGTGCTGAGCCGCCTGTGACGGCGGGCGCCCTCAGTTCTTCTTGCCGACCCGGTCGTCGGCGAAGCTGTCGCCGGCCTTGAGGCCGATCTCCAGCGAGCGGCCGCCGGCGATTTCGACCACGAACTGCACCGGCCCGGCAGAGGGGATGGCGGTGGTATCCATCGGCCGCGCATTGACCTGGATGTTCTTGACGGTGCCGTTGGCACCGACAAACACCATGTCGAGGGGGATCAGGGTGTTCTGCATCCAGAACTGCACCGGCTGCTCGGTGTGGAAGTCGAACAGCATTCCAGCGTCGGGGGCGAGCGTGGTGCGGAACATCAGCCCCTTTTCGCGGCTGGCATCGTCGTCGGCGATCTCGAGCTTGAAGGCGAAATCGCCCTTGGCGGTGTGAAACGTGCCAACGTTGTCGGCAGCGCTGCAGGCGGCACCGGCGCCGGCCAGCGTCAGCATGGCGGCCAAGCGGGCGACCCGGAGGGCCGACCGCGCATGCTGGGAAACAGTCATGAAATCAGCCGCCTAGTGCGAGGAAGGAGCGTCGCCCCAGCCGTCGGGGCGGATTTCGGCAACCATCAGGCCCTTGGGGCCGTTGCCATAGCGGACCAGAACGTACTGGCCGGGGCGCAGTTCGGTGATGCCGAAACGGCGAAGCGTTTCCATGTGGACGAAGACGTCCGGTGCGCCATCGCCCGCCGACAGGAAACCGAAACCACGGATGCGGTTGAACCACTTTACCTCGAGCCGCTCCAGCTTGCTGGTCGGCTCGACGGTGACGTGGGTGCGCGGCGCGGGCATCTGCGCGGGATGGCGCGCGGTGGACTCGTCCATCGAAAGAATGCGGAACGCCTGCAGCCCGCCGGGACGGTTGAGAGCCTCGACGACGACGCGCGCACCCTCATAGGCGGTCTGGTAGCCATCGCGGCGGAGGCAGGTCACGTGCAGCAGCACGTCGGCGCGGCCATCGTCCGGAACGATGAACCCGAAACCCTTGGCAACGTCGAACCATTTGATCGCTCCGGCGATCTCGATCACGTCGAGGCCCGCTGCAGGATCGCCAGCCGCTGTCATGCTTTCGCGCTGACCGACTCCAGGCTCATCGCCATCGGCTTCAAGTTTAGCCGCCATGCCCCCCCACGCCTCTTCGCACATTGCCCGGTCGCAAACCCAGGTACGCAGTAACAAGACTCACCTTGGCCGATTCATTTTCAAAAGTTAAGGAGTCGTTGCACGTTTGTTGCGCAGTGAACGCGCCAATTCACAGCACTGTTGCATCGATAGCGCAGCGCTGTTCCCCTTGCCCGCCGGGCCAAACGAGGAGCGAGCCGATGAAATACCTCCACACCATGGTGCGCGTCGCCGACATCGAAGAAAGCAAGCGCTTCTACTGCGATGGGCTCGGATTGCGCGAGGTGTCGCGCAGCGAGAACGACAAGGGCCGCTACACGCTGGTGTTTCTTGCCGCTCCCGGCGACGAGTCGGCGCAGGTCGAGCTGACGTTCAACTGGGATCCCGAGACCTACACCGGCGGGCGCAATTTCGGTCACCTCGCCTATCGCGTCGACGACATCTATGCGCTCTGCCAGCATCTGATGGACATGGGTGTCACCATCAATCGGCCGCCCCGCGACGGCCATATGGCGTTCGTTCGCTCGCCCGAGGGCATCTCCATCGAGCTCATCCAGAACGGTACTCTGGAGCCGAGGGAGCCATGGCTGTCGATGCCCAACACCGGCAAGTGGTAACGGCCCGCTAACCACGCCGCTTAGGCGGCGCTTCACCGCGATTGCATAGCATTGCACGCAATTGCCGCTCCGCGCGGCGTTGTTGCGGAGCCATGCCATGCGACGTCTTCTTCTGGCGCTGTTGTCGATCGCGGCGCTGAGTGCCTGTTCGCTGTCGCCCAATCTCTACGCCGGCTACAGCCAGAATTTCGGCACCTATGTCGCAAGCCGCAACGTCGACACCTTCTGCCTCGTTCCGAAGCTCCGCCTCGCGATCTGGAACATCGAGACCTATTTCGGCCGCAAGATCGTGGCGACGTCCGGCTATCGCGACCCCGATCACAACGCCGAAGTCGGCGGCAAGGAAGCGAGCTACCACATGCGCTGCATGGCGGCGGATATCTTCATTCCGGGCGTCAGCAAGGCGCGACTGATCGCCTATGCCTATCGCAACCCGCTGGTGGGCGGCCTCGGCTGCTATCCCGGCCGCACGTTCATCCATATCGACGTCCGCGACCGGCCGCGCGGCTGGACCCACCCGGTGACGTTCTCGGGCTGTTGAGGGCGCCAATTCACCCTTGCACCGTGCAGGATGAGACTCTATAGACCGCGGGCGCCGGAAAGCGCCCATCGTCTATCGGTTAGGACGCCACCCTTTCACGGTGGAGAGAGGGGTTCGACTCCCCTTGGGCGCGCCACCCGTTCCGATTGACGGGCCGCGGCGAACATTGCTAATGAGCCTGCCTCCGCGCCCATCGTCTAGCGGTCAGGACACCGCCCTCTCACGGCGGGAACAGGGGTTCGATTCCCCTTGGGCGCGCCAAATTCCATCACGTTGCCGCCGGTCATCGCCCGTCCCTGGGGCGCTGCGTTGCCGCTTGCGTGCGGCGGCGTCCGACCGGCGTTCGAGCCTGTGGGAATTAAGCGCTCGTTGACCATGGCTGCCCCGGCCCGCGTGCCATCCTGCGGCTGCTGACGCCGGGGCTTGCGGCTAAAGGGGATCATTCCCCCGTGATCCTTTCGAGGGGACCGGCGACAGCAGTCCCGCCGGGCGACCTACCCGGCGGGACGCCTCGTTTCGGGGACGATCAGCGACGGTAGAGACGCTCGCGATCGAGGATGTCACCGCTGCAATTGTCGACGGTCAGCTCGTAGTAGCGACGGAAGCCACGGCTGGCGTCGATCGTCAGCGTGTGGCGACTGCGATCGACCATGCGGAAGTCGTCGTAACCGAAGGCCTGGAGCTTACGGAAGATCTGGCGCGGATCGAGGCAGCGATCATGGCGATCCGGGCCGCCGCGGTTGTCGTCGAGATGCATGCCGAAGGAGGGGTTGCCGCCGGGCCCGACGTGGAAGTCGAAACCGACACTGGGCGGCGGAGCGGCCATTGCAGCCGAACCGCTGAGCGCCATGGCCGTCCCCAGGGCCAATGTCATCAGAAGTTTAGTCATTTTTCACCTCACAGTAGCCGCCGATCGCGGCTTGCAATAAGGGAGAAAGACTGACTATTGCGGCGGGTTCCGGGCAGCGCCGTCACGAATGCAGGTAAATCGTTGTCACGCCGCAGTTTTTGCGCCGGCGGCAGGGCTGACCGCCTGGGCTACGCCGGAGTCGGCACTGCGGCTGTTCCACACGACCCAATAGCGGCTCTGGCCGTCGGGCACGAGAACCTCGGCGGGACGGTCCATGTGGGCCATGAACTGCGCCTGGTTGCGTGCTTCGAGCGCGGCGGCCTCGCGACTGTCGTGCGGGCCGTGCGACCGCCCCTCGAAGTCGACCCACCACTTTCCGCCACTCTGAATGACGATATAAAGCGCCGTCGCCACGTCCCCGCCCGCCCCGCAACCTCCGAGATGCCTAAACTAGCACGGCGCGCACCCGCCAGAACCGGTGGCGGGGGTTTCGCACAGAACGATTGCGGGTGTGGATACCCATGCGGGCCGGGTTACGAAAGCTTATGCTAGATTACTGATCGATAACGTTACTTTGCCGTGGGCCATGCCCATATTCGAAACCGGGGGGTTTCCATGGGAAACCTAAAGGGTCGGCAAATGAAACTCGTCACTCGGATTGGCATCGCAATCGTGCTGCTCGGCATCGCCGGTGTAGTCGGCTGGATGTACCTCGCGCCATCGGAGGCACGGGTCGAGCCGACGACGGTGAAGGTCGAGCGCGGCGACGTCGCCGAGACGGTGCTCGCCACCGGATCGCTGCAGGCCAATACCGTCACCAGCGTCGGCGCCGAAGTGTCGGGCACGATCCAGACGCTGGCGGTGAAGCTCGGCGACACGGTCAAGACCGGCGACCTCATTGCCCAGATCGATTCGACCAACCAGCAGAACGCGGTGAAGTCGGCGCAAGCCTCGCTCGCCAACATGCAGGCACAGCTAATGAGCAAGCAGGCGGACCTGCAGACGGCGCAAGCCGCGCTCGACCGCGCACAGAAACTCTCGGGCCAGAAGCTGGTGTCCGATGCAGACCTGATGACGGCGCAGGCGGCGCTCGCCAGCGCGCAGGCGGCCATCGGTTCGCTCAATGCGCAGATCAGCCAGGCGCAGCTCGCTGTCGACGACGCCAACCTCGCGCTATCGCGCACCAAGATCGTCTCGCCGGTCGACGGCACCGTAGTGGCGGTGCTGGTGACGCCGGGGCAGAGCGTCAACGCCAACCAGACCTCGCCGACGCTGGTCAAGGTCGCGGACCTCGACACCATGGTGATCAAGGCGCAGATCTCGGAGGCCGACGTGACCAAGGTGGCGCCGGGGCAGTCGGCGACGTTCACGATCCTCGGCGATCCGAACACGAAAATTCCGGCGACGCTGCGCTCGATCGAACCGGCGCCCGATGCGATTGCGACCGCCGACACCGGCCTCAGCACCAGCGACAACGCGATCTACTACAATGGCCTGTTCACAGTAGAGAATCCGGACCATCGGCTGCGCATCGCGATGACGGCGCAGGTGACCATCACCATCAACGAGGCGAAAGACGTGCTCACCCTGCCCGCTTCGGCGCTCGGCAACCCCAGCCGGCGCGGCGACTACCATGTCGGCGTCTACGATCAGGCGACAGGCAAGGTCACGCCCGCCGACGTCAAGGTCGGGCTCAATGACAACATCACCGCCGAGATCACGAGCGGCCTCAAGGAGGGCGACCTGGTGGTGGCGCCGCGCAGCGGCAGCACCGCGGCTGTGCCGGCGGCGGCCGGCAATCGCGGTCCGCGCCCCGCCGGCGGGCTGTTCGGCGGCGGCCGGGGTCGGGGATAATGGCCATGCCCCTGATCTCGCTGCGCGGGCTCACCCGGCAGTTCGCGTCGGGGGCCGATAGCGTCACCGTGCTCGACGACGTGAACCTCGACATCGAGGCCGGCGAGATGATCGCGATCATCGGCGCCTCCGGCTCGGGCAAGTCGACGCTGATGAACATCCTCGGCTGCCTCGACCGGGCGAGCGAGGGCACCTACAGCTTTGCCGGCCGCGACATCAGCCGGCTTGGACCGGATGAACTGGCGGAACTGCGCCGCGAACATTTCGGCTTCATCTTCCAGCGCTACCAGTTGCTAAGCGATCTCAACGCGGTCGAGAACGCAGCGATGCCCGCGATCTATGCCGGCATCGAGAGCGGCGCGCGCAACAGGCGGGCCGCCGACCTGCTGACGCGGCTCGGGCTCGGCGACCGGCTGAAGAACCGCCCCGGCGCATTGTCGGGCGGCCAGCAGCAGCGCGTGAGCGTGGCGCGGGCGCTGATGAATGGCGGCGAAGTGATCCTTGCGGACGAGCCGACCGGCGCGCTCGATTCAAAGAGCGGCGCCGACCTGATGGCGCTGCTCAAGGAACTGCACGGCGAAGGCCACACCATCATCATCGTCACCCATGATCCCAACATCGCGGCGCAGGCGCACCGCATCATCGAAATCAAGGACGGCAGGATCGTCGGCGACACCCGCACGCCGGACCAGTCGAACCATGCCGCTGCTGTGCCGGCAGGCAGGAAGCGCCGCAGCCCGATCGAGTTCATCGACCGCGGCCTCGAGGCGCTGCGGATGGCGGTGCGCTCGATGGTGGCGCACAAGCTGCGGACGTTCCTCACGATGCTCGGCATCATCATCGGCATTGCTTCGGTGGTGTCGGTCGTGGCGCTCGGCCAGGGCAGCCAGCAGATGGTGCTCGAAAACATCGCATCGATCGGCACCAACACCATCAACATCTATCCCGGCAGCGGCTTCGGCGGCCGTGACCAGGCGCGCATCCGCACGCTGGTGCCGAGCGATGCCGATGCGATCGCCAGCCAGTCTTATGCCGACAGCGTCACGCCGCGGGTATCGACCAACCAGTCGATCCTGTTCAACTCGGTGGCCGTCAACGCGCAGGTTTCGGGCGTCGGCGTCGATTATTTCCGGGTGAACGGTTCGACGCTGTCGGACGGCGCGAGCTTCGATGCGACCAGCGTCGACCAGCGCGGCCAGGTGGCGGTGATCGACACGAACGCGCAGACGGCGATCTTCACCCATGGCGAAAACCCCATCGGCCAGGTGATCGTGGTCGGCAATGTGCCGGTGCGAGTGGTCGGTGTCGTCGCGGTCACGTCGACCTTTGGACCGGGCAGCTCCAATCCCAGCATCTATCTGCCCTACACCACGGTGATGGATCGCATCCTCGGCCAGCACTATTTGAGCCAGATCACCGTTCGCGTCGCCGACAGCGCCGACATGGACACGGCAGAGGCCCAGATCACGGAACTGCTGACGCGGCTCCACGGCAAGACAGATTTCTTCCTCCAGAACACCAACACCATCCGCGATACCATCCAGGCGACGAGCCAGACGCTGACGCTGCTGATCTCGGCCATCGCGGTGATCTCGCTGATCGTGGGCGGCATCGGGGTGATGAACATCATGCTGGTGTCGGTGAGCGAGCGCACCCGCGAGATCGGCATCCGCATGGCGGTCGGCGCGCGGCGCGGCGACATCCTCAGGCAGTTCCTCACCGAGGCGGTGCTGGTGTGCATCGTCGGCGGCATCGCCGGCATCGCGCTGAGCTTCCTGCTCGGCTATGGGCTGACGCAGTTCCTCAGCGGCTCGCGGCTCAGCTACTCGACGCTGTCGATCGTCGCGGCGCTCGCCTCGTCGACGCTGATCGGGGTGGTGTTCGGCTTCATGCCGGCGCGTTCGGCGGCGCGGCTCGATCCGGTACAGGCGCTGGCGCGCGAATAGTTCACGACTTGGTGCGGTCGATGCCCTTTTGCACGACCGCCCGCATCGCGGCCCGGGCAGTGTCGGGGTCGCGCGCTTCGATCGCTTCGGCAATGGCCCGGTGCTGCTTGACCGATTGAGCGAGGCGTTCGGCATTCTCGACCGGCGACGAGACAGTGAGCATGGCGACGAGCGCCACCTCGATCAGCGTCGAGATCGAGAGGAAGAACGGATTGCCGGCGGCCTCGGCGATGGCAAGGTGCAGCCCCAGATCGGCGCGGACGAACTCCTGCGGGGCAATCTCCGGCACGCTCATCCGGTAGACGTGGCCCCAGATGGCCTCGAGCTGCGCCGGGGTGCGGCGGATGGCGGCGAGCGATGCAGCTTCGGATTCGAGCGCGAGGCGCATCTCGCCAAGATGGCTCAGGAACTCCGGCGTAAAGCCATTGCGGGCATGCCAGATGAGCACATCGGGATCAAAGAAGTTCCAGTCGGCACGCTCGCGGACACGGGTGCCGATGCGCGCCTTGGCCTGCACCAGACCCTTGGCGGACAGCGTCTTCAGTGCTTCGCGCAACACGGTGCGCGATACGCCGTAACGCTCGATCAGCTCGCTGTCGCCGGGCAGCAGGCTGCCCTGCTGCTGGCGGCCGGAGACGATGCTGAGCCCGAGATCGTCCACGACCCTGCCGGTGTGGGAGCGCGGCACCGATGCTGCCTGGTACTGGTGGGTCGATGGCCTGCTCGGCACTGCGGTCGCCTCGAAAAACGGCGGGACCCTACTCCCGTGTGCGCAATTGACGAACGCGTTCAAACGCCACAGCAACGATGATGAAAGCGCCGATGAAGGTGCCCTGCCAGAAGGCATTGATGCCGAGAAGCCCGAGGCTGTTGCGGATGACTTCGATCAGCGCCGCGCCGACCAGTGCGCCAATCGCGGTGCCCACGCCGCCGACGAGGCTCGCGCCGCCGATCACCGCCGCGGCGATCACCTGCAGTTCCATGCCGTTGCCGAGATTGGTGGTGACCGCACCGAGCCAGCCGGTCTCGATGATGCCGGCGATGCCGGCCGAGAGCGCCGAGATCATGTAGACCGCGACCTTGATCTGCTTGACCGGCACGCCGGTGAGCGTCGCCGCGTGCTCGTTGCCGCCGATGGCGTAGAGGTGGCGGCCAAAGCGGGTCCAGCGCAGCACGAAGCCAGTGATCAGCGCCAGAATGATGGTGTAGACGACCGGATTGGGCATGCCGAAGAAAAATGCGCCGCCACCCAGCGCGAGCAGCGTCTGGTGGTCCGGGCCGAACTGGAACACCACGGTGTTGTTCGACGCCACCATTGCGAGGCTGCGGGCGATGGACAGCATGCCGAGCGTTACGACGAAAGGCGGGAAGCCGAGATAGGCGATGAGTACGCCATTGAACGCGCCGATGAGCAGCGCCACGACGACGGCAGCACCGATGCCGACATAGATCGAAAAGCCGGCATGCATCGTCACCGCGAGCACCATCGAGGTGAGGCAGAGCACCGAGCCGACCGACAGATCGATGCCGCCGGTGATGATCACCATCGTCATCCCAAGCGCGATGATCGCGGTGAAGGTGACGTTGCGCGTGATGTTGAAGATGTTCTTGGTGGTGAGGAACGCCTCGGAGGCGAAGCTCAGATATACGCAGGCGGCGAGGATGGCGATCAGCACCCAGAAGGCCTGGCTGCTCAGCAGCGACGAGGCCCAGTTGTGCTGGCGCCTGGCGATGGTCTGTTCGAGTGTCGTGGCCATGGTCAAACCTGTTCGATCGCGCCGGTGATGAGGCCGGTGACCTCCTCCGGCGAACTTTGCGCGATGCGTTTGTCGGCGACCTTGCGGCCGCGGCGGAGCACGATCACCCGGTCGCCGACGCTGAACACGTCGGGCATGCGGTGGCTGATCAGCACGATGGCGAGCCCCTGGTCGCGCAACTGCTTGATGTGGTTGAGCACCTCGGCCACCTGCCGGACGGAGATGGCGGCCGTCGGCTCGTCCATCAGCACGATCTTGGCCTTGCTGAGCATGGTTCGGGCGATGGCGACGGCCTGCCGCTGGCCACCCGACATCTGCTTGATAAGGTCGCGCGGGCGGGTCTCGGACTTGAGGTCGACGAACAGCTCGCCGGCGCGCCGGTACATGCCGGCATAGTCGAGCACGCGGAACGGCCAGGTGCCGCGATAGAGCTCGCGGCCGAGGAAGACGTTGGCCGCCGCGGTCAGGTTGTTGCAGAGCGCCAGGTCCTGGTGGACGATCTCGATGCCGTGCCGTCGCGCATCGAGCGGCTTGTGCATGACGATCTCGCGGCCATCCATTTTCAGCGTGCCGGCGCTGGGCTGGAAATTGCCGGCAATCATCTTGACCAGCGTCGACTTGCCGGCGCCGTTATCGCCCATGAGGCCGACCACTTCGCCGGGCTCAAGCGTCAACGATACGTCGTTGACCGCCTGGATGGCACCGAAGTGTTTGGAAATGTTGTTGAGTTCAAGAATAGGCACGTCGCGTATAGCCTCCCCCGGCCGGGTCTCCGCCGCGCCTCTTGCTGGGCACATCGGCGTCGAGACTGCGTTTCGGCTTCCACCTCCCCAGGTGAAACCATCACGGAAACTTACGCAAACGCGGAGTCCGGCGTCAACGCGCCGAATGGACTAAAAAGTATGATTTTTCATTGACGAAAGTTCTTTGCCACGCTTAGCTACCCAACGGAGAACCGTGGAGGCCGGCGACCGTCAAAAGACGGCGCTGGAGGGCGGTGCCTCCATTCATTAGGGAGGAAGAAATGAAGAGCCTAATTCTGCTCGCCGCAGCGGCGGCACTTGCCCTCGCCGGTCCGGCCGTGGCGCAGGACAAGAAGCAGCTAGTCATCGTGGTGAAGGGCCTCGACAACCCCTTCTTCGAGTCGATCCACCAGGGTTGCCTCAAGTGGAACAGCGAGAACGCGAGCTCCGAGTACGAGTGCTTCTACACCGGCCCGGCGTCGACATCCGATGAGGCCGGCGAAGCGCAGATCCTGCAGGACATCCTGAGCAAGTCGACGACTGCCGCGGTGGCGATCTCGCCGTCCAACGCACCGCTCATCGCGCAGACCATCAAGTCGGCCAACACCACGATCCCAATCATGACCGTGGATGCCGACCTCGCCAAGGAAGACTCGGCCCTGCGCCAGACCTATCTCGGCACCGACAACTACCTGATGGGCAAGAGGATCGGCGACTACATCAAGACGGCGATCCCCGCCGGCGGCACCATCTGCACCATCGAGGGCAACGCCGCTGCCGACAACATCCTGCGCCGTGCGCAGGGCATGCGCGACTCGCTGTCGGGCCAGGAAGGCCTCGCAACGCTCGCTGGCGAAGGCGGCTGGACTGAAGTCGCCGGCTGCCCGGTGTTCACCAACGACGACGGCGCCAAGGGCGTGCAGGCGATGAGCGATATCCTCGCCGCCAATCCGAACCTGACCGCTTTCGGCATCATGGGCGGCTGGCCGCTGTTCGGCGCACCGCAGCCCTACCGTGACCTCGTCGGCCCGCTGAAGGACAAGCTGGCCAACAACACGTTTGCGATCGGTGCGGCCGACACCATCGGCGACGAAGTGGCCATCGCCAAGGAAGGTCTGGTGACCGCCCTCGTGGGCCAGCGGCCGTTCGAGATGGGCTATAAGGCGCCATCGGTGATGATCAGCCTGATCAACGGCGAGAAGGTCGACGATCCGGTGTTCACGGGCCTCGACGAATGCACCAAGGATACGGCGGACACCTGCATCCAGAAGTAACGCCTGCAGCAGAGGTCTTCCCGAGGGGCGCGCTTTGGCGTGCCCCTTGCCTTTTGCTCTAAATCTGCCTGCGGCCCCTTGCCTTTCGCCACTAACATGTCAGTGTCCGGCCGCTTTCTGGAGGACACGAACATGGCCAATTTCAAGACGCGCCGCGTGGGCAGGACCGCGCTCGAAGTATCCGAGCTGGGGCTCGGTACGGCTACGTTCGTGGGCGCCCACGGCACCTACGTTTCCGAGGAACAGGGCATCGCAACCGTGCGCGCCGGGCTCGACGCGGGTATCGGCTATTTCGATACGGCCCCGCATTATGGCTTCGGCCGCGCCGAACACCTGACGGGCGATGCACTGCGCTTTTCCGACAAGCCGTTCGTCCTCTCGACCAAGGTCGGCCGGATGCTGCGACCGGTTCGCTCGGATGCCGAGCGCACGGTGCCGCACACCTGGACGCAGCCGTTCCCGTTCGAGATCGCCTATGATTACTCCTATGACGGCATCATGCGCTCGTTCGAGGACAGTCTGCAGCGGCTGGGGCTGGGCAAGATCGATATCCTGCTGGTCCACGACATCGGCACACAGACGCATGGCGAAGAGGGCAACAAGGCGCATTGGGCCGATCTCGCCAAGGGTGGCTACAAGGCGCTCAACGAGCTCAAGTCGCAGGGGCTGATTTCGGCTATCGGCATCGGCGCCAACGAGTGGCCGGTGATGATGGACGCGCTCGAGCTGGGCGACTGGGACGTGTTTCTGCTCGCCAACCGCTACACGCTGCTCGAACAGATGCCGCTGGAGCCGTTCTTTTCAACCTGCCTCAAGCGCGGCACGTCGGTGATTGCCGCCGGCCCGTTTGCCGCCGGCATCCTCGCAGGGACCAACCTCTGGGGGCCGCCGACGGGCGCCTACCAGAAGGCGCCGCCGGACGTGCTGGCCAAGGTCGACGCGCTACAGGCCGCCTGCAAGCGGCACAACATTCCGCTCGGCGCGGCGGCGATGCAGTTCGCCCTCGCCCACCCGGTGATCTGCAGCGTGCTGACCGGGCCGAAATCACCGGACGAGCTGAAGCAGAACCTCGAATGGTGGACGACGACGATCCCGCAAGGTTTCTGGGACGACCTCGTGGCCGCGAAGCTGCTGGCGCCCGGCACGCCGCTGCCCGGCGGCAAGACCGCCTGACCTTCGGAGGACGAATATGCTCAGCGAAAACAAGCTCGGCCGCACCGGGCTCAGCGTTGCGAACATCTGCTTCGGCACGGGAGGGCTGACCAGTGGCGCCGACGCCGACACGCCCGAGCGGGTGCGGCGAGCGCATGATACGGTGCGGGCGATCTTCGACGGCCCGGCGCATTTCATCGACACGTCGCGCATCTATGGCCGCGGGCGCAGCGAGGAACGGATCGGCGACGTGATCCGCGAGCGCGGCGGGTTGCCGCCCGGCTTCGTGATTGCGACCAAGCTCGACCTCGACTTCGAGACGCGACGCTTCGATGGCGCGGCGGCGCGCCGCTCGCTGGAGGCGAGCATCAAGGCGCTGGGGATCGACCATTTCCATGTGCTGCATTTGCACGACCCCGAGTTCATCGCGGACAGTGCCGACATCAGCGGGCCACAGGGCTCGATGGTCGAGCTGATGAAGATGAAGGACGAGGGCTTCTGTGACGCGGTGGGCCTTGGTGCCGGCGATGTCGACGTGATGATGCCGCTGATGCGCGACTGGGACTTCGACGTCATCCTGACACACAACCGCTTCACGCTGATCAACAACAATGCCGAGCCGATGATCGACTACGCGCTGTCGCGCGGCATGGCGGTGTTCAACGCGGCGCCCTATGGTGGCGGCGTGTTCGCCAAGGGCTCGTCGGCGGTGCAGAAGTATTCGTACCGCGACGCCCCGGCCGAAACGCTGGCGGCTGTCCGGCAGGTCGAGGCGATCTGCGCGCGGCACGGCGTGCCTCCCGGAGCGGCGGCGTTGCAGTTTTCGATGCGCGATCAACGGATTACCTCGACGGTGTGCGGGGTGAGCAATCCGGAGCGGGTGGCGACGACGATCGAGTGGGCGAACTGGGCCATTCCCGAGGCGCTGTGGGCGGAGCTGGCCGAGGTGCCGCGCTCGGCGGCCAATCCGCAGGCGTAGGCTCGCCTCTTGACGCCACCTGCCGCGACCTGATGCGTTAGCGGGCATGGCCGCGCAAAGAGGATCGCAACTCGTCGTTTACGCTGCGCTGATCGGTAACCTGCTGATCGCGATAACGAAATTCGTCGCGGCGTTGCTGACCGGCAGTTCGGCGATGCTGAGCGAAGGCGTGCATTCGCTGGTCGATACCGGCAACGAGGTGCTGCTGCTCTATGGCATGCACCGCGCGGCGCGGCCGCCCGATGTGAGCCATCCGCTGGGACATGGGCGCGAGCTCTACTTCTGGAGCTTCGTGGTGGCGGTGCTGATTTTCGCAGTCGGCGCAGGGGTTTCGGTCTATGAAGGCATCACCCATATCCTCGCGCCGGAGCCGATCGAGAACCCGGCCACGAACTACATCGTGCTGGCGATCTCGGCGGTGTTCGAGGGAACGAGCTGGGTGATCGCGCTGCGCGAGTTCAACCAGGAGAAGGGTGACCTCGGCTATTTCGCGGCGATCCGGCAGAGCAAGAATCCGACGACCTACACCGTGTTAGTTGAGGATTCGATTGCGTTGATTGGCCTTGCAATGGCGTTTTTAGGCGTCTTTTTGGCTGAAGAAATGCAACTACCGGAACTCGACGGCGTCGCTTCGGTGGCGATCGGGTTGCTGCTCGGCGCGGTGGCGATCTTCCTCGCGCGGGAGAGCAAGAATCTCCTCATCGGCGAGCCGGCCCTGCCCGAGGTGCGTGAGGCAATCCTCACGCTCGCGAACGGCGACAAGGCGATCCGCCACGTCAACGGCGTCATCACCAACCAGCTCGGGCCGGAGCAGGTGATCGCTTCGCTCAGCCTCGAGTTCGAGGACCATCTGTCGGTCGACGACGTGGAGCGGACCATCGAGCGGCTGGAGACGGCGATCCAGACGACCCATCCGGAGGTGACGACGCTGTTCGTCAAGCCGCAGTCCAACAAGGTCTGGCAGGAGCGGGTCGAGGAGATCCGCGAGGCGGCCGAGGACGACGACGGCTAACGCCGCCTGATCACCGTGAAGGTCATGGTGCGGCGGACGGCGAAGCCCAGCCGCTCATAGGTGGCGACGGCGGCGGTGTTGCCGGGGAAGACGTGAAGGAACGGGGTCTTGCCCCGCGCGACGATATCGCTAGCGCGAAGCGACACCAGTTGTTTGGCGTAGCCGCGGCCGCGATAGTCGGGGTGGGTGCAGACGGCGCTCACTTCGCTGTAGCCATCAAGGCTCATGCGTTCGCCCGCCATCGCCGCCAGCCGATCGCCGTCGAAGATGCCGTTGAACTGGCCCATGCGGTATGCCTCGGGCGCAAACGGGCCGGGCTTGGTCATGTCGACCAGCTCGACCATCGCGGCCTGGTTGGCGGCGTCGATCGGAACGATGGGCGCGGTGATGGCGACAGGTACGAAGTGCTCGGCGACCATCTGCAGGACATCGACCTTGCGGACCAGCTCGACGTTGGCCGGCAGCGGGATGTCGCCGGCGAACGGAAAGCCGACGGTGGCGCCTTCGGGAATGAGAGAACCGAGGCCGTCCATGCCGGACGTCGCGGGGTCCCCGGCGGCTGCGAACAGCGCGATTTCGGGGCGATAGGCGAGCACATTGCCGCTGCGGCGCGACAATGGAGCGTGAGGGCCGGCCAGCGCATGCCAGACGGGATTGTCGAGAGGATGAGATGGCATTCTACTGCAGTGTCTGCCCGCCCTTGCCGAGCACTTCCTTGACCTTGGAATTGATCTGATCGAGCGAGTACGGCTTGGCGAGGAACTCGACGCTCTGATCGTCGGCGATATCCTGGCGGACACTCTCTTCGGCATAACCGGACACGAAGATCACCTTGAGGTTGGGCAGGCGCCCACGCACCTTGAGCAGCAGCGCCGGGCCGTCCATCTCGGGCATCACCACGTCGGACACCATCAGGTCGATCTGCCCGCCGATATCGTCGAGCACCTCCAGCGCCTCTTCGCCGCTATCGGCCTCGAACACCTCGTAGCCGGTGGCGCGCAACGCGCGGGCCGAGAAGGAGCGGACATTGTCCTCGTCCTCGACGAGCAGGATGCGCTCGTGGCCGGTGAGGTCCTTGACGACGGCGGCGGTCGCCGCCTTGGCGACGACGTCGCCTTCGACGGCAATGTAGCGCGGCAGGAAAATCTTGAACACGGTGCCGTGGCCGACCTCGGATTCGGGATAGATGAAGCCGCCGGTCTGCTTGATGATGCCATAGACGGTCGAGAGGCCCAGGCCGGTGCCCTTACCGAGTTCCTTGGTCGAGAAGAACGGCTCGAAGATCTTTTCCATGACTTCGGGCGGCATGCCGGTGCCGGTGTCTTCGACTTCGATCAGCACGTAGTCGGCCGGCGGCATGCCGGTGTAGCTCATACCCGCCGCCTCGCCCTCGGTGACATTGCGGGTGCGCACGGTGATCGAACCGCCATTGGGCATGGCGTCGCGCGCGTTGACGACGAGGTTCACGACCACCTGCTCGAGCTGTACGAGGTCGGCCTTGACCGGCCAGATCGCCTGCCCGTGGTCGACGTGGAGCGTGATCTGCTCGCCGATAAGGCGCTTCAGCAGCACGGTCAGATCGTCGATGTTGGTGGGGACCTCGAGAATCTGCGGACGGAGCGTCTGCCGGCGGGAGAAGGCCAGCAACTGGCGGGTGAGGCCGGCGGCGCGGTTGGCACTCTGCTTGATCGACATCAGGTCGGCGAAGCTCGGATCGCCCGGCTTGTGCTTGAGCAGCAGCAGGTCGGAGAAGCCGATGATGGCGGTCAGCACGTTGTTGAAATCGTGCGCGACGCCACCGGCGAGCTGGCCGACGGCCTGCATCTTCTGGCCCTGCGCGAACTGCGCCTCGAGCTTGCGCTGCTCTGTCATGTCGAGGGCGTAGACGTTGACCCGCTCGGGCGAGCCCTGCACTTCCTCGGAGCCCGAAATGTAAAGGCGCACCGCGTGGTCGCCCTCGCGGGTCAATTGCGCATCGACGGGCTCGATCTCGGAGCGGTTGGCGCCGGCGGCGGCAACGGCCTCGGCGAAACGCGCGCGGCTCGCATCGGACAGCAGATCGGACATGGCGACGCGATCGAGCGGACGTTCGCTGCCGGACCAGCCGAAGATGCGGCTGAAGGGCGCGTTGGTGCGGATGATGCGGCCCCCGCCGTCGAGCGTCGCGATGGCGAACGGGGTGTCGTTGAAAAAGCGCGAGAAGCGCACTTCGGAAGCGCGCAGCGCTTCCTCCTGCTCGACGCCGCTGCGGCGGTCGAGGACGAGGGTGCGGGTCTCGCCCAACTCGCCGTCGGCGAGACGCGCGGCGCGGTGCAGCAGGCGGACCGGGATGGCGGTGCCGCTGCGCTTGACCAGATCGATATCGATGATCTCGGTGCCGATCTCGCCATCGGCGCGGCCGCGCATCAACAGGCTCGCGCCGTCGCCGCGCACGATGTCGACCAGCCGCACGGTGCCCGCCTCGAACTCCGCAAGATCGTAACCGAGCCAATCGGCGAGGGTCGAGTTGAGGTACTGCACCCTGCCCTGCGGGTCGGCGGAGAAAAAGCCGGCCGGCGCGTGATCGAGATAGTCGATGGCCCGCTGCAGTTCGAGAAAGGCATTGTCCTGCCGCTCGCGGTCGCGGGTGATGTCCTCGACGCTCCACAGCACCAGCGGCTTGCCGGCGCCCTCGACCTCGGGCAGCGCCCGCACCGCGACGCGATACCAGACCGCCTTGGAACTGCCGCCGAGGCCGCCGCCCAGACCGCCGATCAACCGCACGTCCTCGGTCGCGGGGCGGCCGTCACGGGCGGCGCGCGACAAGCGATAGAGCGCTTCGCTGGCTTCGGGCTGGCCGGCGAACAGGCGCGGCACGCCCACCGGCACGCCATCGGATACGCCGCCCGCAAGCTCGCCGTACTGCGCGTTGACATAGGCGATCTTGCCGTCGCGATCGCTGACGACCGCGCCGAACGGCAGGCTATCGACGATGGCGCGCGATATGGTGCGGGTCTCTTCGCTGTGCGAGGAGAAGCGGAAGATGCCGGCGGTCAGCGCGAACAGGCAGAACACGCCGACCACGGCGAGCAGGCCGACGAAAATGAGGATCACGTCCGGCGGGATGTCGTTGCCGAGCGTCGAGATGGCCACCGCCACGGCGATGAACGCGACCGCCAGCGCGATAACGCGCCACAGCCCCGTGATGCTGCGCGGACGAGACACCAGCGGGCTCGGATAATTGTCCTCGTCGGCCGGCATGCTCGACATCCTTGTCACCCCCGAATCGCGCGCCTTTCAGGTCTAGCAAATGACCTCGGCACCCGGTAGCGCGGAACGGCAACGCATTTGTATCGAGTGCGTCGAAGGGCGGCGGATCAGGCTTTCCAACTGCCCTTGCGATTCATCTGCATGACGAAGCCGATGACCTGCGCCACCGCCTTGAAGTGTTCGGTGGGGATGGCCTCATCGACATCGACCGAGGCGAACAACGCGCGTGCGAGCGGCGGGTTCTCGACAATCGGCACGTCGTGCTCCCTGGCCAGTTCGCGAATGCGGAACGCCACGTCGTCGGCGCCCTTGGCGAGGCAGAGCGGCGCACTCATGGAACGATCATATTTGAGCGCCACGGCGAAGTGGGTCGGGTTGGTGATGACCACGGTGGCGTTGGGCACGGCCTGCATCATGCGCTGGCGGCCGCGCTCGTTGCGGATGCGCCGGATGCGGCCCTTGACCTCGGGGCTGCCTTCCATCTGCTTATATTCGTCGCGGACTTCCTGAACGGTCATCTTGAGCCGGGTCCACCAGCGGTTGCGCTGGTAGACGAAATCGGCGAGCGCAATGATGGTGACCACCGCGAGCACGGCGCCAAAGACTTTCAGGCCCAATTGCTGGAAATCGGGCAGGATCAGCCCAGGGTCGAGCGTCACCATGGTTTCGAGGCGGTCGCGTTCGGGCCAGAGCACGGCGGCGATGACGCCGGCGACGAGCCCGAGCTTCACCAGCCCCTTGACGAAATTGACCACGGCCTCGCGCGAGAAGAGGCGCTTGGCACCCTCCATCGGCGAGATCTTGGAGAGCTTCGGCACGATCGGCTCGAGCGACAGCAAGGGGCGATGCTGGATGAGGTTGGCGACGATGCCGCAGGCCGCGAGGACCGCAAGCGGGACCAGCGCCACGCCGAGGATGGTGAAGGCGAGATTGTTGAAGAAGGCGCCGAGCGCCGGGCCGCCGATCTCGAAGCGGTCGGCATTGGCGAGCAGCGCCTTGAGGCTGTTGGCGAGGCTGCCGGCGGTGGGCGCCGCCATCATGGCGAACAGCGCCCCCGAGCCGGCGAGCATGAACCAGTTGTTGACCTCCTGGCTCTTGACCACGTCGCCGCGCTTGCGGGCGTCGTCGAGCTTTTTCTGCGAGGGGTCTTCGGTTTTCGAGGATTCTTCCGGTGCGTCGTCGGACATCGTCAGGCGCCCCGGAACTGGGCGAGTTCATTTTCAAAATGCGTCAGGTACCAGCCCATCATCATGGCGAGCAGCAGCGCGAACAGGATCAGCCCGATCCAGATGGTGGCCGGCATGACGACGAAGAACACCTGAAGCTGCGGCATCATGCGGCCGAGAATGCCCATGCCGAGATAGAACACGAGTCCAAGCACGATGAAGGGCGCCGACATCTGGATGCCGATGACGAAAGCCGACGCGACCGACTGCAGCGCCAGTTGCGCCGCATCGCCGAACATCAGCGGCTCCTTGGGCGAAAAGACCATATAGCTGTCGCGGATGGCCTCGAGCGCCACGTGGTGGAGGTCGGTCGCAAAGATCAGCGTGACGCCCAGCATCGACAGGAACGCGCCGATCAGGGCGCCCTGCGCGCCGCTGTTGGTGGGGTCGGCGCCCTGTGCGCCTGAGAGCCCGGTCTGGAAGGCGATGACGGAGCCGGCCACCGCCGCGGCCATGGTGATCAGCCGGGTGATGGCGCCGAGGATGAGGCCGATGGCGAGCTCGTGCAGCAGGTAGACGAGCACCTGCACGACGTCGCCGGGCAGCTCCGGCAACGTCGGCGAGACCAGCGGATAGAGGACGAGGCTGAACACCAGCGCGAAGGCGAGCCGCATCTGCGCCGGGATGGTCATTTCGCCCAGCGCCGGCATCAGCATGAGGATGGTGCCGACGCGGGCGAAGATGAGGATGTAGAGATAGGCTGTCGCCGGCAGCCAGTTGAGCGAGATCATCCGCCGGTCACGATCATGTCGGCGAGCCGTGTCATGTAACCGGACATGGTCGCTCCCATGAACGGCAGCGCGATCAGCAGCGTCAGGAAGATGGCGATGATCTTGGGCACGAACACCAGGGTCTGTTCCTGGATCTGCGTCAGGGCCTGGAACAGGGCGATGACGATGCCGACGATGAGGCCGACGGCCATCATCGGCGCGCCGACCAGCACCATCACCCAGATGCCGTCGCGCGCGATATCGAGGACCTGGTCACCGCTCATCGTAAAGTCCTCAACGTCAGATCGGCATCCGCATGATTTCCTCGTAGGCGGAAATCACCTTGTCGCGGACCGCCACCATGCTCTCCATCGCGAGCTGCGTCTGGCTGATGGCGGTCACCACGTCGACGACATTGGCCTTGCCGTTGAGCAGATCAAGCGACATCTGGTCGCTCTTTTTGCCCTGGTCGATCATGCCCTGCATCTGGTCGGCGAGAACCTTGCCGAAATCAGTGCCTTGGGTGCCCTGCCCTGCAGCGCCACCTGAACTTTTGGCGGCATCGCCGATGAGCTTCGAAGCGTTGGTGTAGGCCGCGTTTACGGCGTTGAACGGGATCGCCATGGGGTGATTCTACTTAACTCTTGAGGATGTCGAGGGTGCGGCCCAGCATCTGGCGGGTGGTGGTGACGACGTTGAGGTTGGCCTCGTAGGTGCGCTGGGCTTCCTTCATGTCCATGGCTTCGACCAGTGGATCGACGTTCGGGTATTTGACGTAGCCATTGGCGTCGGCCGCCGGATGGCCGGGCTCGTAGCGCATGTCGAAGTCGGACATGTCGGTGGCGGTCTTGCCGATCTTGACGATCTCGCCGCCGGCATCGGCATCCATCACGGCCTGGAAGGTCGGGATGCGCCGGCGATAGGGCTGGTCGGTCGGGGTCTTGCCGGCCGAGTCGGCGTTGGCGAGGTTTTCCGCGATGATCCGCATGCGCGCGTTCTGGGCATGCAGGCCCGTCGCGGCGATCTTGAGGGAGGAGAGGAAGTCGGTCATTCAGGTATTCCTCTGCCCTAGTGGCCGAGCGCGGTGCGCAGGATCGCCATGGATTTGGTGTAGAGGCTGGTGACGGTCTGGTAGTCCATGTCGTTGGCCGAGACCTTCATCATCTCGTCTTCGAGGGTGACGCCATTGCCCGAGGGCGTGATCTCGAACGGCGCGGAGCTGGAACCGAAGCCGCCATCGCCGCCGTCGCTCGACACCGAGATGTGCATCGGGCTGGTGGCGGTGGTGGTGACGCTCGCCACGGACTTCATGGCGCTGTCGAAGCTGTAGGGATCGAGGTCGCGCTCGATGTAGCCGGGGGTGTCGGCGTTGGCGACGTTCTCGGAGAGCACGCCCTGGCGCTGCTGGTGCCAGCGCATCTTGTCCGCCATCGCCTGGAATATCGAAATGCCGCCGACCGCCATCTTCAGACTCTGTTCACCAAGATGGGCAAATGTTGCCTAGCGATGGTTAAGAGGACGTTAACTCTTATTTGGAACCCGGGGCCGTTGCCTCGCATTTTGCACAATCTTGCGCCCCTATAGGCAAATTCTGCTTGGCAACGGCGGGCGGTGGAGATTGGTATGCAGTTCATGACAGCCCTGCTCGGCGGCACGACCAATACGCTCCTCAACTCCGCTTTCGCATTGGGCATCGTCCTCGTGCTGATCGTGCTCGGCCTGTGGGGGTTGAAGCTTCTGACCAACACGACCAGTCGGATGTCGGGCGCGACCAAACGGCTCGTCGTGGTCGACAAAGCGCAGGTGGACGGCAAGCGGCAGGTGATCATCGTCAGGCGCGACAATGTCGAGCACGTGATCATGACCGGCGGGCCGCAGGACCTCGTGATCGAATCGGGCCTTGCCGCACCGCAACCGGCGCAGCCAAGGCGGGGGCCGCAACGCCCTGCCCGTCCGGCGAGCGCCGACAAGCCGGTGGACGTCGAGCCGATGATCCCGGAGCGCCCGGTGCCGCGCGAAGCGGTGGACCGGCTGAACGACCTGGTGCGCCCGGCGCCGCTGAAGCCGCGGACGCAGATGAACTCGATGCGCAACTCGCCGCTGCTGCGGCGGGAAGTTATCCCCATGAGCCCGGCGCTGCGCGTCGATAATTCCGCGGGCGGCGCGGACGACTCAGCTACAAGCGCCCCACTAGATGGGACGAACGGACAGCTACGTCTTGGCAGCAGGGGCAGGTTCTTCAGGGGCGTCATCCGCGGCGACCGGACCTGAGCCGGGGCGCGTCCCGCGCTCGCTCGTCTTCCTCCTCACTGCCCTCGCGATCCTGCTGCCGACGGCGGCATTCGCCCAGGACATCTCGGTCAATTTCGGCGACAACACCACGCTGACCCAGCGGGCGGTGCAGCTCGTCGGGCTCATCACGCTGCTGTCGCTGGCGCCCTCGATTCTCGTGATGGTGACGAGCTTCACCCGCATCGTGGTGGTGCTGTCGCTGCTGCGCACCGCGATGGGGTTACAGACGGCGCCGCCCAATTCGGTGATGGTGTCGCTGGCGCTGTTTCTCACCTTCTTCATCATGCAGCCGACGCTGCAGGCGACCTACGATCAGGGCATCGCGCCGCTGATGGCCGGGCAAATCCAGGTACAGGAGGCGTTCGACAAGGGCTCGGTGCCGCTGCACGATTTCATGGCGGCCAATGTCCGCCAGGAGGATGTGCAGCTCTTTTACGATCTCTCCAACACGCCGCCGCCCGCGGACGCGACGACCATTCCGCTGAAGATCCTCATCCCGGCCTTCATGATTTCGGAACTGCGGCGGGCCTTCGAGATCGGGTTCCTGCTGTTCCTGCCGTTCGTGATCATCGACATGGTGGTGGCCTCGGTGCTGATGTCGATGGGCATGATGATGCTGCCGCCGGTGGTGATCTCACTGCCGTTCAAGCTGATTTTTTTCGTGCTGGTCGACGGCTGGCACCTGGTCGCCGGCTCGCTGATCCGAAGCTTCAACGCTGGCTAGCATTCGCCATTTCCCTGAAACGGCGAATGCTTCAGCCTCTTGTTTGTCGCGTTTCCGAACCGAAAAACCGTTGCCACTTTTTCTGGAAACGCTCTTTAGGCGTCGGACTTCTTGGCCGCTTCGGTGGGCGCAACAGCCTGATCGACCGGATAGGCGGCGCGATAGGCCTTGAGGAAGGCCGTGACAGTATCGAGGCTGGCGACGGCCTTGGCGGCTTCCTTGAACTCCATGCCGGCGGGCGACGCGTTGGGGCTGGTGATGTAGTCGAACATCGGCCATTCCGGCGATTGCGACATGCGGTCGGAGAATTTGCTGCGGAGCCGATCGAGGCCGGTCGGGTCGCCGACCAGCACATAGCCGACGGCGGCCTTGATCAGGTCCATGCGGTCGGGCTGCTTCAGCGGCGCGGTCGGATCGGCCGAGTACATCTGTTCGATGAGGCTGGCGCCGGCCGCGTAGTTCTTGCCCTTCCAGTAACCATCGACGCGCAGCAGATCGGCGTCGCGGCCCTGCAGGTCGTGCAGCAGATCGAGCGCCAAATCCTCGCGATCGGCATCGATCAGCGCGCGCGCTTCGAGGATACGACGCTGCCGCTCCAGCGTCGGGGTAAGCTTCGACATGCGAGTCTGGTTGATCGCACGCAGCGCGCCGTCGGGATTGCGGTCGGCAATGCGGATCAGCGCGAGGTCGGTTGCCACCTGCGCCTGCGCTACACCCTGCAGGCGGCTATCGACCTGGTATTGCAGCAGGTCGCCGGCCTGCGACAGCAGGTCGACCTTGACCAGCCGGCGCGCGAGGTTGCGGATCATTTCATCGCCACGCGCGCCCGCGGGGGTGAGCGAGCGGAAATCGTAGTAGAGGCTCAGCGCGTCGAGGTCGCTCATCTGGTCGGCCGCCCCGTTGAGATAGAGATCGGCGAACTCCTGATCCGTCTCGTTCATCAACTGGTCGATGGGTTTGCTCTCGGGCGAGTGCTCGGCCACGTCCTTGGCGGTCTCGAAGCCGAGGCGGAAGTCCTTGTTCTCGAAATAGAGCTCGGCCAGCAGCTTATCCATGTCGACTTCGAGCGGGTTGCCGCGCCACATCATGGCTTCGGCCGCGAGGGTGGTCGTGGCCTTGGCGAGATCGATCTTGCCGGTCTGCTTGAGGATCAGCAGCGTGCGGTACACCGCCTCGGCGCGGGTCGGCCGCACGTCGGCGGCGATCACCTGACCATACGTGTCGAGGGCTTCCTGCGTCTGGCCGGTGGCCTCGGCGATGCGCCCCTGAAAGAGCTGATAGAGGCTCACCTGTTCGGGCGACAATTGCGCAAAGCCGATCAGGCCGAGATAACGCTGGGCCAGCGGAACGTCGTTCGTCTCGAGCGCGGCGCGCACGCCGGCGAAGTAGAATTTCTGCTGCACCCACACCGGGTATGCGTCGGCGATCGGGTCGGCGGCAAGGGCATCGGCACGGGCATCGACGAAGTCGTAGTCGTCGGCGTGCGCGATGGCGCGCCACATCACGGCGTCGACCTCGTCATTGAAGGCCGAACTGTTGAGAATGGTCAGCGCATCGGATGGCCGGGCGGCGAGGACATCGGCAATGGCGGTGGTGAGCTTCACCTTCTTGCGGATTTCGTCGGTCTTGAGGTCGGCGCCCAGCACCTTGAGCACGCCGAGGGCCTCTTCGGCAAACTGGTTGCCGACGTAATATTGGGCGAGCGCCAGCCGCGCCACTTCGCGGGCCTGACCTTCCTTGACCGCGGCATCCTCGCTGAGCTGCTGGGTCTTTTTCTCGAACACTGCCGGGTCGTCGTCCTTGAGGGCGGCGAAGTCGACGAAGCTGTCGCGGAACTCGGAGGCCTTGCCGGCATCGAGGGTGCGTGGGCCGTTCTGGTCGGAGAGCGACAGGCCGTCGGGCGTCTGGATCAGTGCGTGATCGTCGACGACGCTGACTTGCAGCGAGTCATTGTCGGGCCGGATGACGAGGCCATGCACCGAGCTCAGCGCATCGAAGTCGACATAGCGCAGGTCGCGCGTGCTGCTGTGCGAAGGCGGGAACGCGGTGACCACATCAAGCAGGTCGCCGACGATGGGGTCGCGGAAGCTGTGCACCTTGTAGGGCTTGCCGAGAGCCGCGGTCATCTCGAAATGGCCGTCCTGGTCGCGATTGCGCTTGAACGTCACGGGCTCGCTGGCGTTGAGCAGCACGTCGCCGACCGACAGCACCCAGGAGCGTCCCTCGGAAGCAAGCGTCGCGAGCTTGGCCGTGGAGAGATCGATCCGCACCACCTGGGTGTCGCCGGCGCTCTGGATGGTGACGCCCGTAGCGATGGAATTGAGTGCGTCGGACTGCACCGGCTGATTGATCGGCGTCGTGGTGTCGAACAGCATCCACAGCGCATTGCCGCGCCGGAACACGGCAGAGGGCGTGTCGCGCTCGAACGGAAACTTGACCCGCACCGTGCCCGACATTTCATCGACCGTGGGCGTGATCGGCTCGCCCGGCGCATAGTCGCTCTCCATCGGCGAGGCCGGACCGGCGGTCGGATCGACACTGCTCGACGCGGCCGCGGCGGCTGCGGCCTGCGCGGCCGCCTGCTGCTCATCGGCTTGCTGCATCGCCTGCTCGGCGGTCAACTGGTTCTGGGTGACGTCCTTGGGCGAGAGATCGACGTCGAAGGTGAAAGACTGTCCCTCGGTGCCGAAAAAGCGCGGCGTCACTCCGTCGGCGAGATTGAAGACGATGGTGTTGCCGGCGGGAGAAACGGTGCTCGCGACCGAGAGAATCTGCGGCGGCAGGTCAGCCTTGAGATTGTAGAGATCGACAGGGACCGGCCAGTCGAAGATGAGGGTGGCGGTGGTGCCATCCTGCGTATAGGTCGCCTTGGTCGAGGTGCTCCAGTCGAACTCGACACGGGTGAAGGTCGGGTTGCGGCCGACGCTGACCTGTGCAGTGGGGTTGAGCGCCTTGGCCTGCTCGGCCCTGAGCTTTTGCGCCGCGAGCTTCGCCGCAGCCTTGGCCCGCGCGGCGAGGTCGGCGACGATTTCGGGTGGCAGAGGCGGTGGCAGGCCCTGCCAGCCGCTCGGCAGCATGTCGATGAAGAGCTTTTCGCCCGCCTCCATCGAATGGATGCCGACATTGCCGGTGAGGCCGAAGCGGATGCCCTTCCCATCGGCGTCGACGCGTCCGACAGTGGTATAGTCCGGCAGGGTCGCCGCCATGTCGGGGAGATTGATCGAAACGGGGCTGGTGAAGGTGATCGCCAGAACGCCGTTGTCGGACGTGATCTTGTAGGGCGGCAGGTCGGTACGGCCGGTGAACTCGAGGATCAGCCGGCCATAGCCGGTTTCGGCGGTGGCATGGACCTGGGCGCGATCGTCGGCGAGCGCTGTTCCAGCCGAAAGGACGAGCCAAAGCGCAGCCAGCAATAGCTGCACCGCACTCCCTGCCCGCCCCCAGACCTTCATCGCCGGCCGCACTCAAACGCTTACGCAAACAAGCGTTAAGCATAGGGATGCGGGCTTAACGGGCGCTTACGAAAGCGCGGCGGCCTGCTCGATTATTGGCCGACGATCTGGGGCAGCGCGGCGAGGCCGCCATTGGCAGCCGGCGCCGGAGTGTTGTTGAGGGCAAAGGCCGTGGTCAACGATTCCGCCGGCTTGGGGTCCATGGCGGCGAGGATCGGCGACATCTTGCGCGGGTTCATCGCCTGCGCGACCTTGACCAGCACGTTGATGTCGAGCGTGTCGAAGATCTTGGCCGCGTCCTTGGGCTTCATGGTTTCGTACATCGAGACGATGGCCTTGAAGTTTGCGTCCTCGGCCGCCTGCTTCTGATCGACCAGCGCATCGATCTTGGCCTGCAGATCGGCCAGTTCCCTGGTCTTGTCGTCGAGCTTTTTTTCCGCCGCCTCGACCAGTTGCGAGCGCATGGCGAGGTCGGCCTCGCGCTTGTCGAGCTCGTCGCGGCGCTGGCCCAGGCGCTGCAGCAGCGCTGCCTGGCTATTGTCGCCCTCGGCGACATCGAGCGGCACCATCTTGCCGGTGCCGTCCTTGGTCATGGGCAGCGCGTCGCCTTCGGCATTGACCGGCGGCGTGACCGAGGGGCAGCCCTTGATGGCAAGGGCGGTGCCGATGGCGTCGTTGAGGTCGTGGCTATCGGTGGGCGCCGAGGACGACGCCGAGCTTCCAGCATCGGGGCACGCGGTCGCCACGGGCGGCGGCGCACTGGCCGAGGCGGCTGCGCTCGAGGTCAGATCGGCGACCGCCGAGGATGAGCCGGACGGCTCAGCAGCAGCGGTGGGCGGCGCGGCCGAAGATGCGGCAGAGTCGACCGGATCGCCGCTCGGCGCGCCCGATGGCGGCGCATCGACCTTGGTCTGCAGGGTCGGCGCGGTGTCGGCCATCACCGCATTGGAATCGGTCATCGTGGGATCGACCGCCGCAGGCGGGTCGGATGAGGCGGATGGATCGACGCTCTCCTCGGCCACGACCTCAGTCGTGCCGGCCAGCACATAGCCGCCATTGGTGACGAGACCGATCCCCTTGAAGACCAGCAGCGCCAGCGCGGCAAAAATGACGACCGGAAGGAGGCGGACGGATTTCAAGCGGCGCGGCCTCCAATGCCCGGGCGCATCGACAATTGCTGCAGCGCCGAATGGAGACGGCTTTGCGGCTCTACGGGGACGCTCGGCCTTGCGGCGGGCCTGGCCTCCTCGGCCGCGGCCGCCTGGGTCTCGGCCAGGGCGTGCGCCTTGGCGGCGGCGGTGATGCGGGAGATCTTTTCGATCAATTGCTGGCCGTTGGTGACGTGTTCGCCGAGCTGGCGCTCGAAGCGCTCGGTCTCGAGCAGCTTTTCGCTGAGCTGGGTGTCGGCGTCGAGAGCAGCGGTCTTGAGCTCCATCACCGCAGACTTCGCCAGCGCCGTCGCCTGTACGAGGTCGCCGATGACCTTGGTGAACTGCTCGCGATCCTGATGCAGGCGTTTGAGCCGTGCATTGAGGATGGCGCAGTAGACGATCGTGACCGCGAGCAGGATCGTCACCGAGCCTTCGACGACCATTCCAAGGCTGATGCCCATCAACGCTGCTCCGCTTGTTTGTCGATTGCCTCGAACGCCGCCATCGTGACCTTGGGCGGGTTGAGCGGGCGCGTGACGCGCACCGATACGTGGTTGCCGATGTGGCCCATGATGGCCTCGGTGAGCTCGACGTCGCCGCAGCGCAGCTTCACCGGCTCGGACGGAGCGCGGTCGAACATGATGGTTTCGCCGGGCTTCATGTTGAGGGCGCGGCTGAGCGGCAGGTCGAATTCGTGCAGCACCGCTTCGAGCTGCACGTCGGCGGCATAGATCTCGCTCGCGAGGTGGCCTTCCCAGATCGGGTCGCGGCCGAACTTCTCGCCCATATACATCTGCAGCAACTGCTCGCGGATGGGCTCGATGGTGGCATAGGGCAGTAGAATTTCGATCTTGCCGCCGCGGTCGTCCATTTCGATGCGGAGCTCGATCAGGATGGCGGCGTTGGCCGGACGCGAGATGGCCGCAAAGCGCGGGTTGGTCTCGATGCGCTCGAGTTTGAAGTTGACCTGGGTGACGGGCTCGAAGGCCTTGTGCGTGTCGTCGAGGATGACCTCGATCATGCGGCGGGCGAGCGCCATCTCGATGGTGGTGTAGGGCCGTCCCTCGACGCGGATCTGGCCGCCGATGCGGCGGCCGCCGAGCAGCACGTCGATCATCGAATAGATGAGGTTGCTGTCGACGGTGAGGAGGCCGAAATTGTCCCATTCCTCAGCCTTGATCACCGAGAGAATGGCCGGCAGTGGAATGGAGTTCAGATAATCGCCGAAGCGCACCGATGAGATCGACTCCATCGAGACTTCGACGTTGTCCGAGGTGAAATTGCGCAGGCTCGTCGTCGCCAGCCGGACCAGCCGGTCGAAGACGATTTCGAGCATCGGCAGGCGCTCGTAGGAGACCAGCGCCGAATTGATCAGCGCCTGGACGCCGGTGAGCTCCACGTCCGATTGGGTGTTGGCATCGAAGCCGAGAAGACTGTCGATCTCGTCCTGGTTCAGGACCCGGCCGGTGCCCTCTTCGGGCGATGCCTTGGTGGGATCGGTCTCGAGCATGGCGGCCCAGTCGGCCGACAGCGCTTCGCCATCCGCGCCGGCGGCGGGGTTCCAGTCTTCAGCGAGCTTGTCTTCGTCGCCCGGCCCCGCCATCACTGCACCAGGATTTCCTTGAACAGGATGCCATCGATCTGCGAAGGGAAGATCGCGACGTTGATGCGGCGGCGCAGCTCTTCCTTGAGCCGGTAAATACCGGCCGAGCCCTCGAGGTCGCTCTTGCGCAATTCGCGCAGATAGACCTGAAAGGCGTCGACGATCTTGGCCATGCGCGGCTGGATATCCTTCATCACCTGCTCGTTGGCGACTTCGAGGGCGACGGTGAGTTTCAGGAACTGGTCGCCCGCCGCGCCGTCGTCGTTGAGGTTCACGGTCATGGTCGGCAGGTTGAAGATGAAGCTTTCGGGCGCGGCGGCGGCAATGGTCTGCGCCTTGGCGGTATCGGCGTCCTTGCCGGCGAACACGAAGAAGTAGAGGGCCGCTCCAGCGAGCAGCAGCGCGATCAGGCCGCCGGCGCCCATGATGATGAGGCGGCGTGGAATGCCCTTCCCGGCGGCCGGGGCTGCGCCCTCTGCGACTTCGCCGTCCGCATCGACAGCCATCGGAAACCCCCAAAATCCCGGACGATTCCGGCGCCCCCTGAGCTAAGCGCCCGATAGTTAACGATCCCTTACCAAGTGTGCCAAAGCGGCAGAATTTGCCGGGTCAAACTTGCCGCAGGCACCTGGCAGGACAGGCCGCCGGTTCGGGGCACAGTCCACGATTTCATTGAAATTGCTGCGCTTTTTGATCTGGCACGGTTTCTGCAGTGTTAACGGCGGAGCGGCTCGCATGGGGATGTGAGGCCGAGCCGGGGATCAAGAACGGGGATTTGCGCCATGGAAAATGCGCAGCTGATCTCGCTCTCGCGACAGATCGCGTTGCAGCGGCAGATGGATGTGGTGGCCAACAACATGGCCAACATCAACACCAACGGTTTCAAGTCCGAGGACCTTCTGTTCCAGGACTATCTGATGCCCGTCGCCAAGGATAACGACTTCGGCGGCCAGGACAGCAAGCTGCACTACACCGAGGACTGGTCGACCATCCACAATATGGAGACCGGGCCGATCGAGCAGACCGGCAACCCGCTGGATGTCGCGCTCTCGGGCCCTGGCCTGCTGAGTGTGCAGACGCCGCAGGGCGTGCGCTACCTCCGCAACGGCACGCTGACCATCGACAGCAAGGGCACGCTGGTCGACCTCAACGGCAACCCGGTGCTCGGCGACAGCGGTCCGATCCAGTTCGACAGTAGCGACACCGACATCAGCATCGCCAAGGACGGCACGATCTCGTCGAGCAACGGCACCAAGGGCAAGCTCGCCGTCAGCGAATGGGCCAACCCGCAGGTGCTGGCCCGCCAGGGCGACAATTACTATTCGGGTCCGGCCGGCTCGCCCGCCACGACCACGCAGGTGATCGGCGGTTCGATCGAGCGCTCGAACGTGTCGGGCGTCACCGCGATGGCGGACATGATCCGGGTCGAGCGCGCCTACCAGACGCTCGCCAACATCATGCAGCAGCAGGACGATCTACGCACCACGGCCGTGCAGCGGCTCGGCGACGTGACGGCCTGAACCGGAGGGGGATGATATGAAAGCTCTCTACATCGCTTCGACCGGCATGGCCGCGCAGGAGCGCAACGTTGAAACGATCTCCAACAACATCGCCAACATGCGCACGACCGGCTACAAGCGGCAGCGCACGGAATTCCAGGACCTGCTGTACCAGCAGTTGAACCGCGCCGGCACGCAGACCTCGGACTCGGGCACGACCGCGCCGGTGGGCGTCGAGATCGGCTCGGGCGTCAAGACCGTGGCGACCACCCGCATCATGACGCAGGGCACGCCGACCGAGACCGACAAGGAACTCGACATGGCGATCGACGGCGAAGGCTTCTTTGCCGTGCAACTGCCCGACGGCACCACCGGCTATACCCGCGACGGCTCGTTCGACCGCAGCCCGGATGGCCTGCTGGTCAACGTCAATGGTGACCAGGTGCAGCCGGGCATCACCATTCCGGACAATGCCACGGGCATCCAGGTCAGCGCCGACGGCATCATCCAGGCCTATGTCGGCAGCGACACCGTTCCGACCCAGCTCGGGCAGTTGCAGCTCTACCGCTTCACCAACAAGGAAGGCCTGATGTCGGCCGGCGACAACAACTTCCTCGCTACGGCCGCGAGCGGTCCGGCACAGGCCGGCACGCCCAATTCGGAAGGCATGGGCAAGGTGATGGGCGGCTACCTCGAAGAGGCCAACGTCAACCCCGTGACGGAGATCGCCGATCTGATCGCCGCCCAGCGTGCCTACGAAATGAATGCGCGTGTCGTGACCGGAGCCGACGAAATGCTCCAGTCCGTAAGCCAGATGCGCTGAGGAGGCTGACCGATGAAAACCCTGCCTCTCGCTCTCACCATTGCCCTCCTCGGCACCACTGCCGTCTTCGCGGCGCCATCGCTGCGCGGCGATGTGACGGTCAACGCCGACATCGTCACCGTCGGCGACATGTTCGACGATGCCGGCGACCTCTCGGCCACCGCCATCTTCCGCGCTCCGGCGCCCGGCACCACCGGCATCGTGCCGCTCGACAACGTCGAGGCCGCCGCCAAGGCGATCGGCCTCGCCGATTTCGACAATGCGGGTTTCACCCGCGTACGGGTGATGCGCAGCTCGACTGTGGTCGACACCACGCTGCTGGACAAGCTGATCGACGCGAACCTCGTGCAGCGCGATGTGCTGACGGGGGATGTGACCGCCGACATTCACTACGATCTCACCAATGTGAGCTTCAATGCGGCGCAGGTGGCCGACCCGGTGAACCTGGTCGACCTCCGCTATGCGCCCGACACCGGCAGCTTCAGCGCCCGCTTCATGATCGCCGGCATCGATGCGCCGGTCGACCTCACCGGCTCGATCCAGTTGATGACGAGCGCGCCGCGGCTGATCGCGACCCAGGCGGCCGGCACGCTGCTCACCCGCGACGATTTCGACCTCGCGCCGGTGGCGCTGTCGACGGCGACGGCCGGCGGCTATGCCGATATCGACCAGCTTATCGGCAAGCAGCTCATCCGCCAGAGCCGCGCCGGCATGATGCTGAAGGCGTCGGACGTCACCGAGCCGACGGTGGTGACCCGCAACAGCCTCGTCACCGTGCTGCTCAAGGCCGGCGCGATGACGCTCACCGTCAAGGGCCAGGCGCTGAGCACCGCCGCGGCCGGCGATCCGGTCGACGTGCTCAACACCGTCACCAAGAAAGTTCTCCACGGCATTGCCCAGCCCAATGGCACCGTCGAGATCATCACCGCAACCGCCGTCGCATCGCTCTGAGAGAGGCCATCATGAACGCTCTGAAACTTCTCTCCACTCTCGGGCTTGTCGGCCTCCTCGGCGGCTGCGCCACGATGGACCAGCTCTCGCGCGTCGGCGAAGCGCCCAAGCTCAGCGCCATTGCCGATCCCACGGCGCAGCCGGGCTATTCACCGGTCAACATGCCGATGCCGGAGGTGACGCCGGTCAGCTATCAGCCCAACTCGCTGTTTTCGACCGACGCCCGCGGCTTCTTCAAGGACCAGCGCGCGCACAAGGTCGGCGATATCCTGACCGTCATCGTCACGATCAGCGACAGCGCGCAGATTTCGAACGGCACGACCCGGCAGCGGACCTCGGCGAACGACGCCAATGTCGGCGCGACACTGGGCTCGCTGTTCAACTCGAAGGTGCCCGCGATCGGCGCCGACGTGTCGCCGAGCGGCGGGATCAGCACAGGTGGCAGCATGCAGGACGGTGGCGCCGGCACGGTGAACCGCAAGGAGAGCATCCAGACCAACGTGGCGGTGGTGGTGACGCAGACGCTGCCCAACGGCAACCTCGTGATCGAGGGCAACCAGGAGGTGCGGGTCAATTTCGAGATCCGCGACCTCATCGTCCAAGGCATCGTGCGCCCCGAAGACATCCAGTCCGACAATACCATCCCGTCCGAAAAGATCGCCGAGGCGCGCATCTCCTACGGCGGGCGCGGCCAGATCACCGACGTGCAGCAGCCGCGCTACGGCCAGCAGATCGCCGACGCCATCCTGCCGTTCTAGTTCGGCCGGCGGGGCGCCCTGCCCCGCGGTCTCTCAGCTTCCGGCGTGCGCAATCCCCCATTGGCGCCGCCGGTTCAGGCGAAGTCCAGAAGGACGCCGCCTTCTGGGGGCGCAGTCTCCCCGGCTGCGCCCCATCCCCTTTTTGACGGGCCCGCTGCAGACGGCTAGAACCCAGCCTCCAGCAAAGGATGCCGCCATGCCCACTCCCAATTCCGCGTTTGAAAAACTTGCCGAGCTCGGGCGCAAGCTCGAGGCGCTGGAGCATGCGCAGGCGATGCTGAGCGTCGACGAGGCGGTGATGATGCCGGGCGGTGGCGGCGAGAAGCGGGCGGAATCGATGGCGATGCTCGCGGGCATGTATCACGAGATGGCGACGGCGCCGGAGATCGGTGACTGGCTGGCCGCCGCGGGCGAAGAGACGCTCGACGAGATGCAGCAGGCCGCGATCCGCGAGCAGGCGCGCGTCTATACCAACATGACGTGCCTTTCGGCCGATTTCGTCCGCCGGCAGGTCGCGGCGCGGGTGCGCTCGGAACAGCTCTGGCGCGAATTGCGGGCCAAGGACGACTGGGCTGGATTCTTGCCGGCGTTCGAGGGCGTCGTCGCGACGGCGCGCGAGGAGGCGGAGCTGCGTTCGGCGGCGCTCGGGCTCGCGCCGTATGATGCGATGATGGAGCAGTATGATCCGGGTAATCGCGCGGCCGACATCGCGCCGGTGTTCGCGCGGCTGAAGGTGTTCCTCAAGGCGTTCATTCCGGCCGTCGTTGCGCGGCAGGAGGGGCGGCGTGCGGCACGGCCGTTGAAGCCGCTCAACGCGCCCTTCGCGATCGAAAAGCAGAAGGCGCTCGGGCTCGCTGTGATGGAAGCCATCGGGTTCGACTTCGACCATGGGCGGCTCGACGTATCGCACCATCCGTTCTGTGGCGGCGTGCCGTCCGATGTGCGCATGACCACGCGCTACGAGACCAGCGAGTTCCTGTCGTCGCTGATGGGGATCATTCACGAGACCGGGCATGGACTTTACGAACAGGGCCTGCCCAAGGAGTGGTCGCATTTCGCCATCGGCAAGGCGCGCGGCATGGCGATCCACGAGAGCCAGAGCCTGTTCATGGAAAAGCAGGTCGGCCGCTCCGCCGAATTCTGGGAATGGGCGATGCCGCTGGTGCGCCAGCACCTGGGCAAGGAAAGCATCGAAGGCTGGGACATCGAGGACCTCTTGGCGCATGTGCATGAGGTCAAGACCGGCCTCATCCGCGTCGATGCCGACGAGGCAACCTATCCGCTGCACGTGATCCTGCGCTTCGAGATCGAAAAGGGCCTGATCGAAGGCAGCATCCGGCCCAAGGATGTACCGGGCGAGTGGCACGCGCGGATGAGCGAATATCTCGGGCTCCCGACGCTCGACAACTACAAGGACGGCCCGATGCAGGACGTGCACTGGCCGAGCGGCGCCTTCGGCTATTTCCCGAGCTACACGCTGGGCGCGATGATCGCGGCGCAGTTGTGGGCGGCGCTCGAAAAGGACCATCCCAGTGCCCGCGACGACATGCGTGCCGGCCGCTTCGTCGAGATCAACAACTGGCGGCGCGAGAAGATCTGGTCGCAGGCTTCGCGCTATTCGACGCCGGAGCTATTGGTGAAGGCGACCGGCGAAAAGCTCAACGGGCAGTATTTCGAGGACCACCTGCGGCGGCGGTATCTGGCGTAGTGCGAAATAGCCATCCCACGATGTCATTCCCGCGCAGGCGGGAAACCAGACTGAGTGCGCGGACGTCCGAGGATCCGGTCTGGATTCCCGCCTGCGCGGGAATGACACGGTGGTTGTTCTTTATCCTCGTTCCCGGATGGCGTGGCCGGAGCCGATCAGCAGGATCGAGGCGCGGCCCTGCACCGGAGCGTCGGCGCTCGGGACCTTGAGGGTAAACATGACGCCGGCGACGCGGAAGCAGACGACGGTGATCGGGCCCTCGAACGAGGACGAGATGATCTCGGCGGTCGGGGTGCCCTCGCTCCAGGGGATCAGACGGACCTGCTCGGGGCGGAGCATGATGCGAGCCTCGCCATCGGGCGTGGCCTTGCCGACGCGCACGCGGCCGAGCGGCGTATCCATCTCGCCGCCGAGCACGCGGCCATCGAGGATCACGGCGTCGCCGAGGAAGCGCGCGAGCATTTCGGTGCGGGGCTGAAGGTAGAGTTCGCGCGGCGAGCCGACCTGGACGACGTGACCGTCCTCGAGCACGGCGAGCTGGTCGGCGAAGCTCAGCGCTTCCTGCTGATCGTGGGTGACGAGGATGCCGGTGACGCCCTCGGCCGTCAGCCGCCGTTTGACCATGTCGCGCATATTGGCGCGCAGGCCGGCATCGAGCGCCGAGAACGGCTCGTCGAGCAGCATCAGCTTGGGGCGGCGCGCCAGTGCGCGGGCGAGCGCCACGCGCTGCTGCTGACCGCCCGAGAGTTCGTGCGGCATGCGCTTGCGGATGGCGGGGTCGAGCTCGACGGCGGCGAGGAGCGCATCAACTGCGGCACGATCGGAACGCTGTTCCATGCCGAAACCGATATTGCTGCCGACGCTCAGGTGCGGGAACAACGCGCCTTCCTGCGCCACGAGGCCGATGCCGCGCTTGTGCGCCGGCACCATGCGCAAGGGGCCGGCAATCTGCATGTCATCGAAGACGACGCTGCCCTCGTCGGGCTCCTCGAAGCCAGCGATGAGGCGCAACAGCGTGGTCTTGCCCGAGCCGGAGGCCCCGACGATGGCGGTCAGCGTGCCCGGCTCGATCGACAGGCTGGCGCGATCGAGCGCCGTCACCTGGCCGTAGCGCTTGGTCACGCTGCTCAGCGACAGCAGGCTCATTTGCCCACCACCCGGTCGGCCTGCCGGCGCAAGAGTACGGTCAGCGGCAGCGAGAGCACGATCATCAGCAGCGCGTAGGGCGCGGCCGACATGTAGTCGAGCTCGCCGGTCAGCGCCCAGAATTTGGTGGCCAGGGTGCGCGTGCCGTTGGGGGCGAGCAGCAGCGTGCCGGTCAGCTCGTTGGCGACGCCGAGCGCGACCATCGCCATGCTGGCGGCGATGCCGGGCGCGGCAAGGCGCATGGTGGTCTGCCAGATCGCGACCAGCGGCGGGCGGCCGAGGCTCATCGCGGCGCGCTCGAGCTCGACCGGCGCCTGCGCCATCGAGGAGCGGAGGCCGGTCAGCGCGCGCGGCAGGAACATCAGCGCATAGGCGAACACCAGCGTCGCCGCGGTCTGGTAGAACGGCAGCGCGACGCGCACGGTGATCGACACCAGCGCCAGCGCGACGATGATGCCGGGGAGCGCGCCGACATAGAGGTGGCAGGCTTCGAGCACGCGTTGCAGCCGGCCATGTGCGCGCACGGTCAGCCACGCCATGGGCATGGCGAGCATGGTGGTCAGCGCCGCGCCGCCAAGCGCCAGCCCCAAGGTCTGGCCGAGTGCGGCACCAATAGCGCTCCAGGCCCAGATTGCCGTTCCACCCAGCACCAACCAGCGGCCGAGCGTGACGGCGGTGACGCCGATCGACAGCGCCGCCATGACCGCCAGCAGCGCGATCGCCGGCCAGAACCAGATGTCGAGGCTGTGCCGGACTGCCTGGCGGGCCGCGCCGGCGCCGAGGCGGGCATAGCGGCGGTCGCCACGGATCAAGGCTTCAATGAGGATCAATGCGGCGGTGCAGAGCACCAGCACGCCGCCGAGGAGGTTGGCGGCGGGACCGTTGTAGACGCTCTCGAACTGGTCGACGATGGCGGTGGCGAAGGTGTCATAGCGCATCAGCACGAACAGGCCGTATTCGCCGAGAAGATGCAGGCCGACGAGCAGCGTGCCGGCGCAGATCGGCAGGCGCAGTTGCGGCAGCACGACACGCCAGAAGATCGCGCGGGGGCCCTTGCCGAGAGACGCGGCGTTATCCTCGAGGGCCGGGTCGAGCCGCTTCAGTTGCGCGGCGACCGGCAGGTAGACGAACGGCAGATAAGAGAGAATGGCGATCACCACCGCGCCGGGCAGCCCGTGCAGTTGCGGCAGAGCGCTGTTCCACGCGTAGCTCTGGACGAAGGCGGGAATAGCGAGGGGCGCGACCATCAGCGCCGACCACCAGCGCGCGCCGGGAAGCGCGGTGCGTTCGGTGATCCACGCGAGCAGCACGCCCAGGATCGCCGAGACCGGCAGCGTGATGGCCTCGAGCCAGAGGGTGTTGAGCAGTATCTCGCCGACGCGGGGGCGGAAGACCAGCTTGACCACCTGATCCCAGCCGCTGCCGACGGCGACGACGAGGATGAAGCCGAGCGGGATGAGACTCAGAAGCGCAACGACCACCGCTGCCGCGAACACGCCCCAGCGCTGCGGCAGCCTCCACGGCCGGGTGCCTATCGAAGGCGCTGCAATGTCAGCACTCAAAACGTATGACTTTCCGGGCGTTTGGCGCCCGCATACCACCTGAAAGGCCCCGCCGGAAGGGCCATGACGGCGCTCCCGGCGGGGCTGATGTCGCAGTTAGATGAGGCCGGCGGCCGTCATCAGGTCGGTGACCTTCTGGCTGTTGAGGCTCGAGGGATCGACCGTGGGGGCTTCCAGCGTCGCCAGCGGCGGCAGGGCCGGATTGGAGTCGGCGCCATTGCCCACCGCGTATTCATAGGAGGTGCCGTTCTTGAGCACGTCCTGACCGCCCTTGCCGGCGATCCACTTGATGAAGGCGAGCGCCTCGTCCTTGTGCTTGGACGACTTCAGCACCGCGCCGCCGGAGGTCGACACGAACGCGCCGGGGTCCTGGCCCTTGAAGAAGTGCAGCGCGACGTTGCCGCTGTTTTCGCCGGTCTTGGCTTTATCGCCGAAGTAGTAATAGTGGTAGATGATCGCGCCCGGGACTTCACCGCGATTGACGCCCTGCAGCGCCGCGGTGTTGCCGCGATAAGCAACTGAATTGTCCTTTTCCGCCTTCAGCCAGTCGGAGGTCGCCTGCTCGCCCTTCAGCGACAGCATGGCGGCAATGATGGCCTGGAAATCGGCGCCGGAGGGCGAGGCAGCCCAACGGCCCTTCCACTCCGGCTTGGCCAGATCCATCATCGACTTGGGGAGCTGGTCCTCGGCCAGCATGGTGGTGTTATAGGCGAACACCGTCGAACGCGCCGCGATGCCGATCCAGTCGCCCGACGAGGGACGGAAATTGACCGGCACTTCGTCGAGAATGTCCTGCGGCAGCTTTTCAAAGAGGCCGGCGTTGTCGACCAACACCTGCGCCGGGGAATTTTCGGTCAGAAATACGTCGGCCGGCGAGGATGCGCCTTCCTGCAGTAACTGGTTGCCGAGTTCGGTGTCGCTGCCATTGCGCAGCGTCACCTGGATGCCGGTCTCTTTGGTGAACCCGTCCGCCCATTCCTGCGTCAGCGCTTCGTGCTGCGCGTTGTAGACGACAAGACCAGCGTCCTGCGCCATCGCCGGAAGGCTCAGCGCCGCCAGCAGCAGGCCGGCAAGAATTGGGGTACGGAAGGTCATCACAGGTCCTCAAACGCTATTGTACGGTGGCCAGATAGGGAAAGCTGACGAGCGCCGTCAACTTAAAACGACCCTGTTTGGAACCGCTCTAATCTGTAACGATTGGGATCCGCAGCTCGAACACTGCTCCGTGTTCGGAGGGCAGCAGGCGGATCGCACCGCCATGCGCCGCCAGCATCGAGCGGACGATCTGGAGGCCCATGCCGGTGCCACCCGCCTCGCGCCGGGTGGTGAAGAACGGCTCGAAGATGCGGTCGCGGTTGCCGGCCGAAATCCCGGCGCCATCGTCGGCGACGCGGACAATCAGCATGCCATCGTCGCGGACGGCATCGATCGTGACGGTGGTGGCGCCGTGCTCCGTGGCGTTGCGCAGCAATTGCCCGAAGATCGCCTTGCCGGCCTCGGGGCCAAGCGCCACCGGCAGATCGGTCGCGCCGGAGAGCGCGGCCGGCCCCTGCCGTGCGACGGCTTCGGCGATGGTGGTCGTGCCCGACACGACATCGAGATCGGCGCGCGCCAGTTCGCGCAGTCGCTCCAGCAACGCGGTCAGCCGATCGCTGTCGGCGATGATGTGGTCGAGGAAGCGCCGCTGCTCGTCCTTGCTCATTTCGGCGTCGCGCAGCAGTTCCGCCGAGCCCCGAATGGCGGTGATGGGAGACTTCAGCTCATGGCTGACATGGGCGGCGAAGGACGAGACATATTCATTGCGGTCGACCAGCCGCTCGGCCATGTCGAGGAAGCCCTGACTGAGCGTCGCGATCTCGCGGGTGCCCTGCTGGTCGGGCGCGACGATGGCGGCACGGCCACCACGTTCGATCTCCTCTGTGCGTTTGACCAGCGCGTTGATGGGGCCGGTGATGGTGCGGGAAAAGACGATGGCGATGAGCACCGTCAGCACCAGCGCGACGCCCAGCGCGCTAAGCTCGATCGAGCCCATATGGCTGGTGGTGTGGTCGAGCGAGCGGAACCAGATGACAACCGCCGTCGGCAGCGCCAGCACCGTCAGCAGCACGACGAGGACGATCATGGTCAGCGTCGGTCGCCATTTCTGCGGGACGCGGGGCGCGCTCATCAGCCCGCGGCTCCGAGCCGGAAGCCGACCCCGTGCACGGTCTCGACGATCGAGGTGCAGCCGGCCTCGGCGAATTTCGCCCTGAGGTTGCGGATGTGGCTGTCGATGGTGCGGTCGCTGACATAGGTGCCGGCGCCGTAGGCCGCTTCCATGATCTGCTCGCGGGGAAACACCAACTCCGGCCGGGCCATGAACGCGGCGAGGATTTCGAACTCCATGGCGGTGAGGGTGATCACCGTCTCATCGAACCAGACGCCGTGGCGCGCGGCGTCGAGACGCGCGCGGCCGTGGGTCATCGTCGCCGGTGGCTTCGCGCCACCGCGCGCGCGCTTCAGGATGACGTTGACGCGGGCGACGAGTTCGCGAGCCGAAAAGGGCTTGGTCACGTAGTCATCGCCGCCGATTTCGAGGCCGAGCACGCGGTCGATTTCTTCGTCGCGGGCGCTGAGGAAAAGGATCGGCACTTCCGAGGTCTTGCGGACCTGCCGGCAGACCTCAAGCCCATCCATCTCCGGCATGCCGACATCGAGGATGATGAGATCGGGCGTGGCCTTACGGAACTGCTGCAAGGCCTCGCTGCCGTTGCGGGCGAGCGCCGTGCCGAACCCGGCGCGCTCCAGGGCGAACGAGATCACCTCACGGATGTTGGGCTCGTCGTCGGCGATGAGAACCTTCGGCATGGTCTAGTTCTTAGCGTAGGCCCAGTCCCGCGCATATGGGTGGTCGACCGCACCGGCGGCATAGGCCGTCCGGCGGGCCCAGATCGGCTCAGCTGCGCGGAAGTCCTCGGTCAGGTCGGTCATTCGGCCCCTCGTGCCTCGTGCCAACGACAAGGCGCAAGCCGGGTTCCTCGCGATCGCGCAACCGCTCCCTGCGGTCGGCCCACCATGCGTCCATCAGGATGCAGTCGGGCAGCGGGATCGGACGGGTGGGTGACGGCTGGATCGGATTACGCATGCCAAGAGCATGCGGCGGGGCTTTGCAGTTTTTGTGCAGAGGCGCGTGAAGTTTCGAGGATTCAACCGATCAGGCGCAGCAACTCGACCGCTGCGTCGTAGTCGCGGCGGCGCTTGGCGCGGCGTTCGGTAATCTCTTCGACTTCGCCCCACATGGCGACGTTGTGGTCCTCGTCGACATGCGCCGCGGCCCATAGTTGCTCGGCGTCAATCAGGCCATGCCGGAGGGCGATCGGCAGCAGGCCGGACCCGGTGATGGCAGTGATGGCGTTGAGCGCAGTGAGCGGTAACAAAGTTTCGGGCTCGAGCACTGTAGCGAGCCGGGCGAGCGTGGCGGCCGGCTGAGGCTGATGGACGATGCCGATGGTCGGCTGGAACGCGACGCCGAAATGCCGGGCGAGCTTCACCAGCGCGCCGTCCCACAGCTCTTCCTGTCGCCGCACCAGCGAGTCCGGCGCATCGGCGCGATAGAGCAGCAAATCGTTGGCGGCGTATTTGACGATCTCGTCGCGCAGCGCCGGCATCGTCGCCTCGCCGGCCTCGACCGCCGAGTTGACGATCCGCGTCAGCGGCATGGTCGCGGGGTCGATGAACTCGTGCTGCGCGGCCCACTCGGCCGCCATTGCAGCGGCGACGGCTTCGCTCGGCACGACGACGGGCTTCATGCCCGGCGTCTTGGGCACGCGGCCGTCGAGTGCGACGGCGAAGCCTGCATCCACCGGCTTGACGCCGGCATCCTTGTAGAACCGCTTGGGCAGCTCGCGCCTGGCATGGGCCTGCGCCCGGCCGTAGCCGTCCTCGCGATGGGCATGGACGTCGTCGAGAAACTCACGCATGGGCGGGCCCCAACAGACGGTCGACCGCGCCTTGCAGCTCGGCGAAGCTTTCGATGACCACGTCGGCGCCGGCGGCATTGAGCTCATCGACCTCGTGATAGCCCCAGGCCACGCCGATGGCCTTGACGCCCGCCGCCCTGGCCATGCGCATGTCGTGCACAGTGTCGCCGACCATGGCGGTGGAGGCGCCGTCGGTGCCGGCCTTCTGCATGGCCGTTTCGATCATCTGCGGATCGGGCTTGCCGCGATTGTGGGTGGGCGTCTCGATGGAGTTAAAGCGATCGACGATGCCGTGCCGACCGAGGAGCGTCAGCGAGCCCTGGTAACCCTTGCCGGTGGCGACGGCCAGGATGGTCTCGGGATGGGCCTGCAGTTGGTCCAGCGCCGCCAGCGCACCGACGAACAGCGGCTCGCGCTCGCTCTGCCGCTCGGCCTGGTAGTGCCGACGGTACGCATCGCCAATGACTTCCATGCGTGCTGCATCGGCGCCAGGGGCGAGGACCTGGAGCGCGTCGGCGAGCGTGATGCCCGAGATCGAGCGGATGGTCTTGTCGTCCGGCACGGGCTGGCCGATCTCGTTGAACGAATTGGTCACCGTCTCAACGATCAGGGCGACGGAATCGATCAGTGTGCCGTCGAGGTCGAATATCACCAGTCTCATGTGTCTTCCGGGTCCTGATCCTTGACGTCGTAACGTTCGGCGTCGAAGCCAAGCGCCTCGAAGCTCTGCAGCATATGCGGCGGCAGCGGGGCGCTGACATCGAGCGTCTTGCCGCTCTGGAGCGGCAGGCGGATGCGGCGGGCGTGAAGGTTCAGCCCCTCCCCCAGCCCCGGGGCGCCCTGGAAATTCTCGATGTTGAAGTAGCGCGGATCGCCCATGATCGGGTTGCCCAGCGTCGCCATATGTACACGTAGCTGGTGCGTGCGGCCGGTCACCGGCTTCAGCGTGACCCAGGCGAAGCGGCGGGCCGCGACGTCGGTGATCGAGTAGTAGCTCAGCGAGTGCTGCGCCGCCGGATGGTTCTGTTCGACCACCACCATCTGCTCGTTGCCATCGACCATCTGCTTGGCAAGGAAGCAGGAGATGCTGCCCTGCGCGGGCTTCGGGATGCCGTAGACGATGGCCCAGTAGATCTTACGGGTAGCGCGCGACTGGAACATTTTTCCAAGATAGGACGCGCTGGCGCGGGTCTTGGCGACGACGAGGACCCCGGACGTATCGCGGTCGAGCCGGTGCACCAGGCGCGGCGGCTCGCCCTGCTTGTTGGGCAGGCTTTTGAGCAGCCCATCCATATGCCGTTTGGTGCCGCTGCCGCCTTGGGACGCGAGCCCGTGCGGCTTGTTGAAGACGTAGAGCTCGTCGTCCTCGTAGAGGATCAGGTCGCGGAGGAACTTCGCATCTTCGGCGTCGATCTTGCGCTCGATCCGCTTCACTTCGGCTTCGAGCGGCGGAATACGCACAAGCTGGCCGGCCCCGAGCCGCGAGCTGGTCTTGGCGCGGCCGCTGTCGATGCGCACCTGCCCGGTGCGGATCAGCTTCTGCAGGTGGCCGAAGGTCACCTCCGGAAAATGCACGCCGAACCAGCGGTCGAGCCGCATGCCGTCTTCGTCTCTGGCGACCGCCTGCTGCCGCGCACCACTCATACCGTGCCTCGCATCAGCACCAATCCACCATAGAGCGCCGCAATGCCGACGATCACCGACACCAGCACGTAAAGCAGCGCCGGCCCTACTTCACCCCGTTCGAGCATCGAAATCGTGTCGAGCGAGAACGATGAAAATGTTGTGAAGCCGCCGAGGATGCCGACCGCTACGAAGAGCCGCGCGTCGCTCTGCCACGTGGGCGTGGTGCGCGTGATCAGGCCGATGAACAGGCCCATCGCGCATGAGCCGACGATATTGATCAGCATCGTCGCGAGGGGAAACGTCGCGCTCCAGACCTGGCCGACGAGGACACCTACGCCGTAGCGGGCCATTGAGCCGAGTGCGCCGCCGACGGCGACCAGCAGATAGGGATTCATTTTCCGTCCGAATGCAGTTCTGGAGCTGTCTTTAACGAAACGAGTCGGCGGGCGCCAGCTTCACGGGACAATCGCCGCACTGTGAAATTGCTGTCCAAACCGTGTCCTATTTGTAATTTTCGTAATGGCAACAAATACATAGCGTCTGGGTTACGAGGGCGAGAGGGCTAACCCAGGAGACTTCCCCCATGACATCCTCCCGCATCTCGCAGGCACTGGCGCTCGGCGCTGCGCTGGTCACACTGTCCATCGGCGGCGCATTTGCCGCCACCACGCTCGACACCGACACCAACGTGATGTCCGGACCGGGGTCGCATTTCAAGACGATCGCCAGCATCAAGGCCGGCGACGACGTCAGTGTCTCGCGCCACAGCGGATCGTGGTGCCGCATTTCGTCGCCGGCGACCGGCTGGATTCCGTGCAGCGATCTCGACAGTTCGACCAAGGCGACGGCTGCGGCGACATCGGCCTCGACCGGCTGGCATGGCTATGAATACCAGAACGATCCGTACCTTGGACCGGCTGGCATCGCCAGCCTGCACCACTGGTCTAACGGCAGCTTCGACTGAGGTTGTTCGGCGCGCCGCCGCCTATTCGCGTTCCGCCCGCCTGCTTGCCCGCAGGCGGGCGAAATAGTCGAGGCGCTTACCGATCTCACGTTCGAAACCGCGTTCTACCGGCCGGTAGAATACCTGCCGCCCGAGCTTTTCGGGGAAATATTCCTGCCCCGAAAAGCCCTCGGGCGTGTCGTGATCGTAGATGTAGCCCTCGCCGTAGCCCTGCCCCTTCATCATCTTCGTCGGGGCATTGAGGATGACCATCGGGGGCATCGGCGAGCCCGATGAACGGGCCAGCGCCATTGCCTCGTTGAAGGCCACCTCGATGGAGTTCGACTTCGGCGCAGTGGCCAGGTAGACGCACAGCTCCGCCAGCGCCAGTTCGCCCTCGGGCGAGCCCAGCATTTCATAGGCATCTCGAGCCGCGATCGCCAGGGGCAGCGCCTGCGGGTCGGCCATGCCGATGTCCTCGCTCGCCATGCGGATCATCCGGCGCGCCAGAAACAGCGGATCCTCGCCAGCCACCAGCATTCGTGCCAGATAGTAGAGCGCGGCGTCGGGGTCCGAGCCGCGCACCGTCTTGTGCAGGGCGGAGATCAGGTTGTAGTGCCCATCCTGCTTCTTGTCGTAGATCGGCGCGCGACGCTGCACGACCTGCAGCAGTCCGGCCTTGTCGAGCACTTCGCCGGGTTTTGTTGCGGCAAACACCTCTTCCACCAGCCCGAGCATGGCGCGCCCATCGCCGTCGGCGAGCTCGTAGAGTCCCGCTCTAGCCTCCGCATCCAGCGGCAGCCTGGCGCCGAGCGACGCTTCAGCACGCTCGGCCATATGCTCGAGTTCGTCGGGGGTGAACGAATTGAGCCGCAGCACCTGAGCCCGCGACAGCAGCGCCGCATTGAGCTCGAAGCTCGGGTTCTCGGTGGTAGCGCCGACGAGCACCACCGTGCCGTCCTCCATCACCGGCAGGAAGCCATCCTGCTGCGCGCGGTTGAAGCGGTGGATTTCGTCGACGAATAGCAACGTCTTGTGGCCGCTGAGGCGCTCGAAGCGCGCCTCCTCGAACACCTTTTTGAGGTCGGCAACGCCGGAGAACACGGCCGAAATCTGCTTGAAGCGGTAGCCCACGGCATCGGCGAGCAACCGCGCGATGGTGGTCTTGCCGGTGCCGGGCGGCCCCCACAGGATCAGCGAGCCAAGCCGACCGGAGGCGATCATGCGGCGGAGGGTACCGTCAGGCCCGAGCAAATGACGTTGCCCGATGACCTCGTCGAGCGTTTTCGGGCGCAGGCGGTCGGCCAGCGGCGCGTCTGCCTGCTGCCCCTCCGACGGTGTGTCGCCTTCAACCGCGAAGAGATCAGCCATGCCTGCCCTGCTTTACCCGCTGATGTAGGACTGGATCACCTGTCCATTGCGCTGGAGTACAATCTGCCATCCGTCGGCCCGCGTCGAGACCAGCGATTTGAACGTCGCGGCGTCGTGGATTTCGGTGCCGTCGATCGAAACGATGATGTCGCCCTTCTGCAGGCCCATCTGGTCGGCCGGCGAGTCGGCGTCGATATTGGTCACCACCACGCCTTTGCTGGCAAACGGCAGGTTCATGTCCTGCGCGACGGCCGGCGTCAACACGCTGACCGTGGTGCCCGCAAACCGGGTGTTGCCCGAGATGGTCGTCGTCTCGTCGCGTGTCGCGCCGGGCGCGGCGGTCGCCGCGACTTCGACGTCGGACACCTTGCCGCTGCGCACATAGGTCAGGTCGACTTCACTACCCAACTCCTTGGTGGCGAAGCGGAAATCGAAGCCCTGCGGCGCGTCGACATCGACGCCATCGATCTTGATGATTGCATCGCCGGATTTGAGCCCGGCCTTCGCCGCGGGGCTTCCGGGCGCCACTTCGGTGATCAGCGCGCCGTGCGGCGGATCGATATTGAGGCTATCGGCGATGTCGGTGGTCACCTCCTGCAGCTCGGCGCCGAACCACGGCCGAACGATCGGACCGCCTTTTTCGCCAGCTTCGGCCACGGCGTGCGCCATATTTGCCGGGATGGCGAAGCCGATGCCCACCGAGCCGCCCGAGCGGGTGAAGATCGCGGTGTTGATCCCGACCAGGTGCCCCTTGAGATCGACCAGCGCGCCGCCGGAATTGCCCGGATTGATGGCCGCATCGGTCTGGATGAAATAGTCGAAATTGCCGGTTTCGACGCCGGTGCGGGCGAGCGCCGAAACGATGCCGCTGGTCACGGTCTGGCCGACGCCGAACGGGTTGCCGATCGCGAGCACGAGATCGCCAACCTCCACATCGTCGGAATCGGCGAAGGTGAGCGCTGGGAAGCTCTTGCCATTGCCGTTCTGGATCTGCAGCACGGCGAGATCGGATTTCGGGTCGTCGAGCAGCAGCTTGACCGGATATTGCCGCCCGCCGCTAAGCGCGATGCGGATGTCGTCCGCACCGTGCACGACGTGGGAGTTGGTGACGATCACGCCCTTGGGGTCGACGATGACGCCGGAGCCGAGCGACTGGCTGGTCTGCGGCCGGCTCTGGAACATGTCGCCGCCGAACAGGCGCGAAAAGAACGGGTCGTTGGCAAAGGGCGACTGGAAGCCCTGCTCGGTCTTGGTCGCGTAGACATTGACCACCGCCGGCGTTACGGCCTTCACCACCGGCGCAAAGCTCAACTGGACATCGCTGTTGGACTGGGGCACGGCCCGCGGCGTCGGACTTGCCGCAGGCGGGTCCTGCATCAGGATCGGCGGCGCGGCCTCGACTGCCGTCGGCCGTTCGCTGAACGCCAGCCAGCCGCCGCCGACAATGGCGGCCACCAGCACCACGCTCGAAAAACCCCAGATCATTTGACGCTGGACCACTTCGATCTCCGTCTTCTTGATATTGCGGGACGGTTAGCCCCGCCTTTTTCATTCCCACGCCAGCGCGCAGATTCCGGCGCCTTTGCGGCGCTGCGCTTACGCTTTTTGTAAGGCACGGAAATATGACGTTGTGCGAGGGATTGAACGTCCCTATATGCAGCCGCGTTTTGCCTTTCCCCCTGAGCCCGAAAGGTTCTGCCGATGACCACGTCCTCCGCCGCCGATGAAGCAATCCAATTGCATGCGCCCGCCCATGACAGGACGGTCTATGCCAACAGTTCTGCGCTGATCGCGGCTGAGGCTCCGGATTTTCCGAGCTTTCTGTTCTCGGAAAAAGAACTGCATCGCGCTGCCAAGGTGTTCAAGAAGGGTTTCGACGGACTGCTGACTTACGCGGTCAAGTGCAACCCCTCGCCTCACATCCTGAAGCAACTCCACAATGAGGGGCTGAAGGCGTTCGACGTCGCGTCGAACACCGAAATGGCGCTGGTGCGCGAGTTCTGCCCGGGCGCGGTGATGCACTACAACAACCCGATCAAGAACAAGCGCGAGATCGAGCGCGCCTACGAAGAGTTCGGCGTCCGCTCCTTCACCATCGACCATCCGCAGCAGCTCGACCAGCTCGCCGCCGTCGTCGCGCCGAGCCGCGACATCGAGGTCACGACCCGCTTCAAGGCCGGCAAGGCGCTCAAATCCTACGATTTCGGCATCAAGTTCGGTGTCATGCAGGATGGCGCGGCCGAAATCGTCAGCCTCGTCGACCAGATGGGTTATACGCCTTCGTTGTGCTTCCATGTCGGCAGCCAGTGCGAAGACGCCTACGCCTATGAGCGCCACATCGCAGCGGCCGCCAAGATCGCCGAGGATTCGAGGATCACGCTGAAGCGCCTCAATATCGGCGGCGGCTATCCGGCGCCCTACCCCACCAGCGAAGCGCCACCGATGGACGTTTATTTCGACACGATCGCGGCAGCCGTGAAGGACAATTTCGGCGGCTCCAAGCCCGAGCTCATCATCGAGCCGGGCCGCGCCATGGTGACCTCGTCGACGTCGCTGCTGCTGCGGGTCAAGCACCAGCGCGGCGGCGTTTCGGTCTATCTCAACGACGGCGCCTATGGCGCGCTGATGGAAGTGAAGTTTATGCACTTCACCCCGCCGGTGCGTGTGTGGCGCGGGCCGCGGCTCCACGACAATGACGGCAATTTCGAAGATTTTACCGTCTGGGGGCCGACCTGCGACAGCTATGACGTGCTGCCGCAGATATTCACCCTGCCATCGGACGTCGACGAGGACGACTGGATCGAATTCGGCCTGATGGGCGCCTACACGCAGGCGTCGCTGACGCCGTTCAACGGGTTCGACCGCCGCGACCAGTACTGGGTCGAGGACGTCTACACCGGCAAGGAACAGCAGCCGGAATAAGCTGCCGACAGGCGCCGTAGTGGGGCGCCCGCTTGCTCTTTCGCGACTAGCGCTGTTTGCAGGTCTTGAGGACCGCGGCGATGGCCTTGGTCGAGCCGGCGAGCGGGAAGTCCTGGTTGGGGTAGTTGCCCGTCGCTTCCGACAGGAAAGCGTCTTCGCCGGTCTCGAGCAGCCTGATCATCGGATCGTTGACGGGAAAATAGGCGGCAAATGCCCCATCCTCGTCCTCGTAGACCATGTGGCGCGTGATCTGGTCGTGCTCGTTCTCAAACAGGAAGTCGGCGTCGCCGCCGGGTTCACCCTCGTCTGACGCCATCGCATAGCGGAGCGCCACTCCCTTGTCGCCGGCGCACATCAACTCCAGCGTCGGCTGCACGTTGCCGTCGGCCTGCCCGGTGATCGAGGCCACCAACGCCGGACCGCCGTCGGTATTCTCCATGGCAGCGCTCCAGCTACCGTCGGCGGCGTAGGCGGTGCCCGGTAGCAAACACAGGGCAAGGCACAGCAAAGTCCGGCGCATCGGCGACCTCAATCGATTGGCGGCTCGCCGATGTAGCTCACTTCGATTCGGTGGAACAACGGACCTTGCTTCATCGTGATCAGCCATCGACGGAAATCGGCAACGTCGCGGAACCCGGCCTTCATCGCGTCAGTCTCGGTCACGTCCTCGGGCCGCATTTCGTCGATCCGGCCAATCTGAAGAAGGCCGACCCTGGTCTTCAGCGTGCCGCCGGCCTTGACCGTCGGCCGCGTCCAGCGCCGGAACTGCAGCGTGATCTCGCCGCGCTTGATCGCCTCGAGCACTTCGCGTTTGAGCAGCATGGCGTACCTCCTTCGCCACTCTATCGAAGAACCCATGCGTAAGGGGAAGACCTATCGGGCACGATCTGCATCGTCTTTCGACGATTGACGGCTTGACCGGCGGTCCAAGCTGGCGGAAACCCGGTGCTCCTGCCCGCCCACGTGGCAAAAGATCCCCTGATGAGCACCCTCGACACATCCACCAACGCGGTCTCGCCACTGCTGTTCTTCGTCCTTGCCGCGGCAACCGGCGCGCTGGTCGCCAACCTCTATTACGCGCAGCCGCTGCTGGCGCTGATCGGGCCCGAACTCGGCATCCGGCCCGATCTCGCCGGCACGCTCGTCAGCATCACGCAGATCGGCTACGGCCTTGGCCTGTTCCTCATCGTGTCGCTCGCCGATCTGGTCGAGAACAAGAAACTGGTGCTGGTGACGCTCGGCATCGTCACCGTGGCGCTGGTTGCCGCGGCGGCGTCGAGCAATGCGGCGCTGTTCTTCATCGCCTCGCTCGCCATCGGCCTCTGCTCGACCGGGGCGCAGGTGCTGGTGCCGTTCGCGGCGCACCTCGTGCCGCCGGAGCAACGTGGCCGCACTGTCGGCAACGTCATGGCGGGCCTGCTCACCGGCATCCTCCTTGCCCGGCCGCTGGCGCTGTTCATCTCGTCGGCTTTCGGCTGGCGGCCGGTGTTCTGGATCTCGGCCGTCGTGATGGTGATCATCGGCGTGCTGCTGATCGCAATCATGCCGCGCTATCGCCCCGCCAGTCGCACCAGCTATTGGGCCAACCTCGCCTCGATGCCGGGGCTGCTACGCGACATGCCGGTGCTGCAGCGCCGTTCGGCCTATCAGTTCCTGATCTTTGCGACGTTCAACATGCTGTGGACCGCCGCGCCACTGATGCTGATCGACCGGTTCGGGCTGAGCCAGACGGGCATCGCATTCTTCGCACTGGCTGGCGCCGGCGGGGCGCTGGCGGCGCCGATCGCCGGCCGTCTCGCCGACCGCGGACTCGCGCGACTCTGCACCGCCGTCGCAATCGGCGGGCTGACCGCCGGGTTCGTCGCCAGCATCTGGGCGGTGCCGTTCGGCTCGCTCGTCGCCATGGTGATCATCGCAGTGGTCATCGACGCGGCGGTGCAGTTCAACCAGATCACCAGCCAGCGCCTGCTCTTCGTGCTGCCGGCCGAACAGCGCGGCCGGGTGAACGCGCTCTACATGACGGTGACGTTCTTTGGCGGCGCCATCGGCTCGACGCTGGCGACCGCCACTTATCACTGGGGCGGCTGGACCGCGACGGCCGGCGCGGCCACGGTCCTCGGGCTCGCGGCCGGCGCGCTGTTCCTCACCGAATTCCGGGCGCGCGTGCCTCAGTCGGCCTGAGCTTCGGTCTGGCGACCGACCGCCGGGCCGAAAAACGCTGCCCGATCGTTCTCCTGCGCGTTGCGGACCGCCCTGATGCGCAGGATGTCCTTGCGCGCCACGAGGCCGACGAGCCGGCGGCTATGCGGCGCAACGACCGGAATACGGCCGACATCGCGCTCGACCATCAGGTCGACCGCCTGCCCCAGCAGATCGCCGGCATGCACCACCGCCAGATCGGCATCCGAGCCCATGTCGTAGAGCGTCGCGCCATCGTGCGCCGGCTCGTTGTGCCAGCCCAGCACGTCGGCGCGCGACACCATGCCGACGACATTCCGTTCGGCATCGACGATGGGGCAGGATTTGTGCCGCCTGGCATCATCGAGGAAGAACGCCACCGCCTGATCGACGCTCATGGCGGCATCGAGCGTATCGACATGCGCGACGCCGCCAGAAGCCTCAGCGTAGCCGCGAACAAGAGCGGCCCGACCGCACCGTCCAGCCCCCGAAGGGCCTCCGGCGACATCCGCTCGCCCAAGGCGGGCGATCCCGAAGCGCCCCGG